>MDTC01120763.1_pt1 | contig 18748 bp, 8 predicted proteins | sample 811181 | NCBI WGS metagenome assembly MDTC01 (sample SAMN05326644, study PRJNA326480) | marine metagenome | isolation source: seawater | place: Pacific Ocean: North | collected 2011
AGATGGTGGAGCAACTGCCTCTCCTGCTACATTAGTTGGCGGAGGATCTCAGAGAGTATTTGGAGTTAATAAAAAATACCAAGGCACAGGCATAGTTCAAGCAGTACCAACAGATTTTGTTGGATTAAACTATCATAATGTAAGCGATTTAACAGCATCAACAAATACTATAGGACACTCAAAGAATACTAGATTTGTTTTTGGAGGCTTGGTTCCGGAAAATCTCACAAATCTTAGTTTAGGACTTGCAGGCGAAAGCGCTGTTTTGAATGCGATAAATTTGAATAGAAATGGAGCAGGAGGATTTTCTTCTTGGAAGCAAGTTAGAATGTCTGATAACCCGCTGGTAAAAGACATGAAAAGAAATAACAGAATGTCTTTTGTCAGAACTGAGAAAACCATAATAGATAGCAATGACAGCGGTCAACCAGATTCAATAAACGAAGAAAAATTGTTTTCTTATACAGAGCCTGCCGTAACTTCAAAGTATAAGCCTTTGATGCATGAAATTCAACTTTGGAATTATGATAGTACATCAGGTCAAGGCGGTCAAGATATAATTGTAAGAAACAGTTATGGAAATAATTTAGTTTATTTTACAGCCACAAACACCTTGGGCATTAAAGATCAATTTGAAAGCATGACAAAAACAATTGGTTTCTCACCCGGACATGAAAAACAAGTTTATGATGACTTGAAGAGGGTATATTTGTCAAATGAATTAGGTGGGATGATTGCGGGAACAAATCCCATAAAAAATGTTAAATCTTTATCATATAGAGAAACTATTTTTCCAAAAGAAAGCAATACATTCCTGAAAAAAACCAGAATGAGAGAAAACTATGGAGAAGCCAGTGGGTCAGCTGATTTTAATAGACCTCTCGGCAAGGCAAGGACATTCTGGAGAGATGAAGCTAAAGATAGATTGAGAAATTTGGCAGCAGCAAATTCTGCTATTATTCCAACAAGCTCCATGGGCATAAAAATTGTAAGCGGTAGCTTTAAAACAACATCTTATGAGGGCATTCTTGATTTGAGTTGCTGGCCGTTGGAAGCTAATTATCCAATGGTTATTATTGCACCAACTGCATCTGGAGGTGCGACAGCAGTTGGCGAAGGAGAGGGGTCTTTAAGACTTCCAACAACAGCAAAATTAAGAACTTTGAACGGAGAATTATCATATAATAACTCCATATACAACCTTTACAAGGTGCCAGTTCAGGGGTTAGGTCTCTCTGCCCCATCAACTCTAAGTTCGAGCGCATCACCAACAGCCTCTATTAACTTTGAGTACCCAAACATAGTATTGTCTGGTAGTGATCCTTCAACAGCGAATAACCCATATACCATAGCGCACATGAACATGATACCTAACTGGACAGCGAATATAACTGCCAGCAGGAACCCTTGGTTCGATTCCTATGGGGAATATTCAAACGATATCAGAAGGTTTGGAAAAGATTACTCAATCTTACCAGAGTTTAAAATTTCTGATCACATTGAATACTATCTGGATCGAGGATTTGACGCCGATAACAGAAAGTATTTAGACTTAATCGGATCTTCTTTATCTTCAACATCCTCATCGGAGGCAGAAGCTGGAGGATTCAATGCAGATTTCTTCAGATTGTATTCCCACACTGACTTTATGAAGCATTTTGAAGTTATCAGAACTGACCATGTGTCAGATACTGATACGGCAACAAATGGTGATCCAAATGAGAATAAAGTATATTTTCCTTCAAGGGTAAAAATTAAATGCAAGGGAATTAAGAAATTATTACCATATCAAGGGTTTTATCCTGCTCTGAGAACAGTGCAAATAGGGCAGTTGTTTTCTTCGTCATACGGCGAGTATTTGACGGGAAATTATGATTCCGATGGAGAGTCAACAGACATAGACATCCAACAGCAAACGGTATCAGCACTAATGCAACCTTTCTTTGCTCCGGGAATTATGTTCAATAGTATAAAATCCGGTGTTGCAGTTGATTGGCCCGTCATAACAGGGTCTATTGAAAGCAAAACTCCGCTGCCTGTATCTACAGGCTCTGTGTCTGTGTATGGGTATAGGGGTGCCGGAATATGTAATTTCGATCCTGATTGGAGAATGCCATTTGAAGCGTTGTATAAGCCAAATGAGTTCTTACCAGTTATAAATCTTAATCAAAATGAATCATTGGAGGACAGACCAGATGCAACAATATATCATATTTGGGCAAATTTCCCATCAGCATCTATAGGTCAGAGTAATATGTGTCGCCCGTACACCCCAGTGGGATCTGAAACACATAGAAACTGGTATGATCTTGCTGATTTCAGCAGACCAGCTCCTAATTTTGCTTGGAATGGACAATTTGATGAAAGATATAATTTGGCGATGAATAACTTTCTTGCTGAGTCTGTTGATTTCTTCCTAGAAGATGAGCAGCTAACATCATTTGTATCTAGACCAGAGGCAGATTTTACCCCCATGATGTCTGGAACAACATATTATATGGATGTTCTCATGAGAAAAACAGATAATTTTAAAATGTATGAAGGTCCAACAGCCGCCTTTAATCTTGCCACAATAGTCACATCCTCGGCAGGCGGAGGGACATTTACACTTACATCTTCAATTAGCTGTAGGGGGATGCACTATGGACCTCATTTTGTAACTCAAAAATTGCAGGCTCAAATGGGGCAAAGACAATTTAACATAACAGATATGTTAGCAGATCCAGCACCCGCACCCTATACTCCGCCATATTTCTATGGAACATCTGTTGCGAGAATATCTTTTAAACCCCACGCTTTAAGATTAATGGATCCAGCAACTTCAGATAAGTTTTCTTTGTCAGAAATATTTTCATCAGCTGAGATTGAAACAATATACCTTAATGAAAATAATAACTCAAATGGTAAGTTTTCAGATGCTGGTCAAGCAAGAGGATTCGCATCAGCATCGGCAGCTTATAGAAATCAAATGAATATAAAATCATCCGTAAACTTATTTGAAAGAAATTCAAAAAAAGAAGTTAGCTATAAGCCTGTAGTGGCAAGAGATGGAACTGTCTCATATGCGCCAACAGAAGTTGGAAAAAATGAACAAAGCAAAGATGTTTGGATAATAGAGACAAAATACGAATGTCCAACATTAAATTTCAACAATCACAACACATCAGATTTTGGAGATGGCTCTGGTCAAGAAGAAAAAGCAACAACAGGAATTTGGAAAACTTTCGGAAACTTACCTAGACAAAGTGACGGTATATTTTTGGAATTAAGAAATCCATTTCCTCAAATAACCGAGGCTACTGATAACCCAGTCAGGGGGTCAGAAACCGTTACAGTAAATCCTAGAACTGGCGAAGAGGAGTCTCGGTCTTCTGCTAAGTTAGAGGTTCAAGACTTAACAGGTAAACTAGTAACAATAAGCACAGAAGGGTCTCTGATGGATATCTGCGGATTTTCTCAAACTGGACCAATAAGTAAAAAAGTGGGTCGCCTAGCATCTCAAAAAATCATAAGCGAAGCTATTGTTGCGGTGCCAATAGATCAAAATGGAAACTTTTTCAACATTGACGAAGAAGGTTATCAGCTTCAAAAACAAAATCTTTCAACAAAAGGTGTTGCAATTTCATCAGGCGATTCCCTTAATGGAGTTAAGTTCTCTCAAGATGTTGTAGAAACATCAATCAGTAGAATGATTAAGATGATGAAAAAATATGTAATGCCGCCTCCATTAGACTTCATATTTAATAAGGGAGCACTGGAGGAAAATAATTCTAAAGATGGAAAAGGTCCTTTTGTGATGTATATTTTTGACTTTAATCATAGGCTATCAAAAGATGATTTGTCTCTAATGTGGCAAAACTTAATGCCAGACATTTCTGTTACAGCACAAGAGGCAGAGGCATCAATAGAGCATTCACTATTAACTGGAAAAGGAGTGGATTTTTTCAGCGTTGATCCATCAGTTCTGGGCAATGAAACTTTAACCGATGCCAGTAAGCAAGTTTTCCCAGAGGCGATGAGATGGATGGTCTTCAAGGTGAAAAAGAGGGGAAAAAATGTATTTTCCGCTGTTACATCTCCGGCTAGAGATTCGTCTTTAGGGTTCGCATTTGACGGATTAGAAAAGAACATCGATATAACATCATTGAACGGTAATGTTCCATATGGATATAACTGGCCGTATGATTTCTTTTCACTAGTTGAGTTGGCTAAAGTTGAAGCAACCACTAGGATTAGACCAAAGAAAACTCTAGTTGGTCTAGATGATCAAGGTAAGCAAGCTGTAGAAGTTGAAACTATTGACATAGATAAATAAAAGTAAAGCATAATTATAGCATGAAGTTTTTAGATAGAAAAGAACAAGTACTGGAAATAAAATTAACTGCCTACGGTAAGTCAAGGCTTTCTATGGGTACCTTTAACCCATCGCACTACGCATTTTATGACGACGATATTATATATGACAGTCAGTATTCCGGCGAATCAACAAATCCACTAGAGCACTCCTCTGAGGTTTCAGATAGAATAAGAAAAAGCATAAGACCAGAAGTCCAATACAATTATTCTGGTGTTGAGACTCATATAAATAAGCTTTCTGCTGTTCCTAAGAAGTTGGTGGGAGTAGATGAGCAGAGCGGCGAATCAATTTATGAAAATTTGCCTCTATTAACCTTGGAAGAAAAGCTAGAATTTTTGTCTCGCTCTCCATCTCCAATAGACAACATGTACAGCATGGGTATCCCGATGGGCACCAGCGAATATAATTCAGATAAAGTACCTTCTTGGGATCTGAAAATGATCAGTGGCGAAATCACAGGTTCTGTTCTGGACTATACGGGATCTTCGGGATTGTTAAGAATACCTCAAATAAAGGTTGACGCTCATTATGAGATTGATGTAGTGCATAGCAATGCATCACCCGTTCCGCTCACAAATGTATCATACACTCCGGAAGAAACAAGCGATGCATCGACAAGTACAACTAGTTTTCCTGATGGTTCTAAAATAGAAATAAAGAAAGAGTTTATCTTGATAGATCTAAAAGAGCACAATTCCATATATGAAAATGAAAATTTTGAAGTAGAGGTATACAAAATTATTACAGAGCCAGATTCGGTAACGGGAGATCCAATAGAGACTTTAGAGCAACTATATTTTATAAACGGAGAAAAAATATCAAATCAACTTTACTATATGCAAGGTTTAAACAAAAATATTGAAGCATCTAATAGTAATGTCGAATTTTATTTTGATATTTTAGCAGATGACGATATAGTTGACTTAAATAATATGGATTATCTTGTAAACCCATCCGGATTCGGTGGGGAAGGCGGAGAAAGCACAGACCTATACAGCTCTGACAACCTTCCGAAAAACGACAAGGAGCCTTGTTAATGACCACAAAATATGCATTGCCAAAAGTAGATTTTCAAAGCATCACTTTAAGTGGTGGCACTAGATTGGTAAAAAAAACAGACGAGCCACACATTCTAGAAGGGTCTAAAGGGTTCAATATGGTCCAAGAGGCAATTGCGCCCGAATCAGAACCAATGATAGTTGATTTGCTCATCTCAATAAAAACTCCAAATATATTTGAAGAATTCTTTAAGGCAAATATATTGGATTATGTAGGCATAAGAGTAATGCAAAGCACTAATTCGATAGCTACAAGGGTTTTTAAAAATAATCCCGAAACACTGATAGACTTAAATAACCTAATAGAGAGCAGCCCACAGTTTGAGGGTTATGTTGAAAGAGTACTCAAAGGTGAGGCCTTGAATGAGTTAGAAGATGAACTGGGGCTACACTTTGAAGATATCTATCTTGCTGATTATTTGGGAACGCTTCCTGAAAACTCACCGGATTATGCTAGTTCTGTAGAAGTGGAGTACGATAGCAACGGGTTTAAGACATATAATTACACTTACAGCCTCCAATTTGAAGTTTCACAGAAGGAAGGCGGAGTAGATGTAAGAAATTTAGCATATTTTTCATACGCTTACATTGATTTAAGTAAAATATCTGTAAACGAATCACCATTTAACCCGCCGACAAATGACGGAATTACTGCAATTGGACAAAGTTCGATATTAAATTCCTTCAGAAAAGGCACTTCAACATCTCAGATAGTTATAACTTCTGGAAAAGTTAATAACTTTAAACAAATATTTTGGAAAACACCAACAAATTCATCCGGTATACCGATCCAATTTCCTCTGAAAACTGATCAAAACGGCAATATTATTGGTGTTAATTACAATACACAGGTATGGACCGGTCCAGTACACTATCATGGACCGGGAAATCCAAATGTTATCAGAGATGACGCCGGAAAACCAATTGGGCAATACATAGGGTACATGGCGGGATACCCCGGACAAGACATGGGACCTTATCTAACCCCTGCGCCCGCTGTAAACGGAATTATACGAGACTTAAGAGTGATTAACAAATTTGATTCAACTCAAATTTCAGGTCAGGTAGCTATAGACACAACCCTGAACCATATAACTATGCAAAAAGTAATGGATAGTTTGGAAAAAAGTGGAGGCATAAACAATAATTTAGAAGAAAATCCATATTACAATGAAGCTCAATTTGGCAGCACTGCTGACTTTAAGCTAGCGATGATAAAGTATATTTCCGGCTCAAAACACAAGGCATATTTTACGGACCCGTATCATGCAAGAGATGGTTTTGGCAATTATAAATTTATGTTTGGGATGAATTATCTAGAAATTTTAAAAGAAAATTCTTCTTTTCCAAAATTAATAGAGTCAGTACTGCGGGTCACTTCCGGATATGACCCAGAAAGCAAAAGAAGGGATTTCCTAAAGCAAGTTATAATAACAAATTTTTCTGTTTACAGGCATGAGGTAAGCCCAAGCAATCCTGCCGACCCAACCGTAGATTTATATGAAAATGTAAAAAATTCAGATGCTGTTTTAGTTGCATCAAGTAAACATAATTCAAGCGGATTCGTTAAGACCGGTGAAAAGAAGCTTCCATTTTCGGGTGGGGAGGTTATAGGATCAATAGCTGAATTTAATCCCGAAAGCGGTCAAAGGGGCAGGAACTTTTATAGATCTGATCTAGAATCGGCGTATCCCCAATTTGAAGATTTTAGATTTTTCACAGTTATCGACAAAGATATTCCAAATGACGGTCATTACATATACTCTGTTGAAATTGAATTTAAAGACCCAATCATTGATTGGGTCCAGCAAAGAGTAGGCGAAATGGATACTATAATAGCAGATTGCGAGAGTTATATAGAATCTGTTACACAAAACCCCCTTCATTACAATTTGAATACTAATAGATTTACAAAAAAGGGGAAAGACTACATAGAAGAAAACTGGAACAGCATTACTCCTACATCTTTTAAATCGATAGACGGCACGAATAAAACAGTTGCATCCGGCATTAACTACGGAGGGTACTTAACACTTAGATTGGTTGATTTATATGCTCAATTTGTAAATTTTAAAGAAGTATCAATTCCAAAAATGTGGGAATGGGAATACACATTGGATGGAAAGCAGATAGTGGGCGCAAAATTAACTACAGGAAGTGACTCATCTCTCTCAGCGGCAAATACGGAAGCCAACAATACAAAAGAGTTCTATCTTAATGAGTTGGGCATGAATTTAGCTCTTCTTATAGATGGCATGTTTGCAAACCCTAATACCATGAATATTTTCCTTTCAGTTGCAAAAAAAATGCAATCGGAAATTTTAAAGGTTTTTTCATCTGCCTCAAAGTATAAAAAGCCAATAGATTCTCAACATGTAGAATCCCAATATGCCGCAGGATCTAATCCAAGTCGATCATATAAAATACAGCATAAATTTAATTACAAACTAGATGCTAGCACCAACTACAAAACGGGGTATGATTATCTGTCTGAACTTAACACTATAGATGAAGAGAATCCGGGCGGCACTTCATTAAAATTTTTATACTCCATTGATTATGAAAGCAGATGTGACAAAGAGGTTAAAAAACTATTTCCAGTGCCACCTACTTCAAATGAAATGAAAATTTTTTCAAATCCCACATTGGGACAAGACGCACCCGGAAACACGCTTTTGAATGCGGGTGATAACACCGACCATATGAAGTTTTGCTATTTCAGCCCTTCAGTGATTAATGTTGAAGGTCAATCACATAACATGTTGAATGATGGAATTATTCGAACAGGTGTGAAATTTTTAAACAATATAATGTTAAATATAATTCGGCATAATTTGAAACAAGGGCAAAACTTAGATTTTCCCAAAGGCATTGATGTTGCAACGGGTGTTGGATTGGATGACGGATCCCTTGGTGCCATACAGGGGACTAACTTTGGTGGACCGGGAGGCAATAATGAAGGCAAGTTTGATCTTTTGACCATGTTATCAGGTCGCCAATCTTCTGTTCTGATTTCTAAAAATCTGATTGAAGGCGCAGAATCAAAAAAGTCAAAAGACGAGTCGTACTCCTTTTCTTTAAAAGATTTTGAGAATTTGTCTATATCAGACAACATTATAAATTCAAATATAAACCCAATTCGAACTTTGCTTTCTATCATGCAAAGTAAATATTTTAATTTCTTAAGTGATCCAATATGGACTTGGGATTATTATATTCAAAATGCCGAAGATATTTTTTACAAGGATTATTTGCAATATGTTGAGAATAATTTAACATTTTCTCCTCTAAAAATATGTCCTAATCATGTTAAAGCTTTAATGATAGATATGAATTGGGGCAATAATTATGAAAATGTAAATTTAGAAGCACTGAAATATTACTTAAAGCAGAATAAAAAGAACACATATGAATATGATTTGCCAGAAGATGTAGCAAATGCTTCTAATCTTTTTGGGATTTTGCCAAAGACACAAGAAAGTTCTCAAAGAATTGAAAAAAGTAAAGTTTACTATCAAACTCCTGAATTTCTTCCATTTTATATGCTAAACTATAAAAAAGTTTCAAAAATAGAAGTTTTAGTTGGCTATGATGTCGACGCGACCGGCAGAATGAACTTAAATGCCCCTGTGTGGCAACTATTAACGAGAGATCTGTACATGGAATTGGCTGTAAAGGGATTAGAATACGACGAACGACCCGGAGAAGAGCCCGTTCTTAACACCAGCAACACGCCCATATATCTTTGCAGAATTCGCCCATACGAAAATGAAAAATATGGCATAAAAAACTATGATATTCTAAACTTGCCTGTGTACAACGAGCACTTTTTGGTTAGATTTACTGCCGACGATGCAAATAAATATGCTGAAATTGTAGCAATAAAAGAGGCTGTGATAAATGATCCATTAGACCCAAATCAGCCACTTACAAGCGCCGACACCAATCTAGATGATGAACTTATTCCCGAAATGACACAGCAAATCACTATAGGTATTGATCCGGAAGAGGTTAAAGGGCTGGTCGAACAATCGGTAGAACAACAAGAAATGTCGGGTCTTGTTACGGCTCTTGTAGAAGCTCAATACATGGCCCAACAAGCTGAAGCAGCTGAAGCAATTCAAGAAGCCCGAGAGGACACAGAGGATACGCAAGGAACAGCCACCACTGACAGGGAGCCATCAAAGGACAATGCCGAGAAAAAAGGATTTGTCATAATTAATCTTGGCGCTAACGGCTCCGATGGAAATGGCTTTCTTGGTGTAGAAGGTGCAGGCGGATCTAAACTAACGGGTGAAGGATTGCGAATTATAGGGGGCGACCCTTTTGTGGGCGGTGACGCTGGTGGAGTAGATGTCGGAACCGGTTCGAATTTCTTCAACAATTTCAGTACATTCTTGCAGCAACTAGCAGGTACCGACCCGGAGGGCTTAAGCACAACCGACACCAGAACAACCACCGGTGTGAACACTAAAAGCACGGGAATGGCCGGGTCACAACAGAACTTTATGGGCATCGATGAACAACTTGCAGGGGAAGGTGGGGATAGTGTCCCGCTTTTTATTCCAAAAATATATTAATAGGATATACAACTAATGTCTAACACGCTAGAAAACATAATACAAAATGATTATTCTTCCAAGTATGTTCTTGTGATAGATGAAAGATCATTTTATCCAAAGTATGACAGCGATAATCTTAGCATTAAAGAGAAATATACAACCAGTCTGCCACCCGGAGCAGCTCAACTAGCAGGATCTTCAAATCCCGGAGCTACTGCAACTAATATAGACCCATTTAGGCAATGCACAAGTAGAATTTGGACTTACAAATCTAACACGGGAGCAAAACCTAAATCAGCAGCTTTTCTTACTACCCAAACAATGCAATCAACCAATAAGGCACTTCCTAAAGGTTATTTTGAAGGCGGATCGTTTGATGCATTTAACGCTATTGAGTATGAGGATGTAACACTACAGTGGCAAGAATATTTTCCTGCCGGTTCTTTTGCTGATAGTTTGCGCTTGCCAAGAAAGGCAACTAGAATCAAGATAAAGTTATTTGAAGAGGACTTTCTTGGAAATCAAATTTCTGTTGCTAATTTAACAACTCCTATGAATGCTAAGGCTAATGGAGTAGGTGAAATACTGTCACTTACTGATGAAGTTTTTGCCGGAGAATACGCTCTAGCACAATCAAACCAAAAAATATTTAAAGATGATTACGGCAGCAATTCTCTAATGGGTCCTTACAAAAATTGGTATGCAATAAAGAAGAGTAAGTTAGAGGTCTATAATGCTGAAGAAGGCGGATTAACAAATTTGTACGGTTTGCAAAATAATGAGAATGGATTAGCATATGCCAAAAATGCTTGGCAAAATTATTTTACAAAATTTTTGAATAAGAGTTTAGAAGATAATCGTTTTATGTCTTTTTACAACCCCTATACAAATGATTACACATATTACGATTTCGGTAGGCACTCTTATGAATCTAGTGAGTTTTCCATGGATTTACCAGTGTCTATTGAGGCGCAAAAGTTATCTTCTGATGCAGATAAATCCTCTTTATATGCCGATATAAAGCCAGAATATAACTATCATTCAAAAATGTATGAGTCTGCCACCATGTTAGATGTTTATGAGACAGTTGACGGCTCGCAAGAAATTCTAGATGAAAGAAATTTACCTTTGATATATGAAGTCCCTCTGGGTGACAATGCGGATGATACACCGTCATCTGAAGCAGATGAGGTTTATGGGTCAAAGTATCAGTTTGAAAAATTTGGATTCAAAATTATGAATTGCGAATATATTCCAATCACAGAGGGTAAAAATACGAATATTGTTCTTTACCAAGACAATAAAGAATATCTTCAAATATACGACAATATAAAGACTCAATTTCCATTTTATGTTAATTTAGAATTTAAAACAGAAGCAAAAAACGATTTTACTGCAATTTTCAATAAATATGGCTTGACAAGCAAGCTCATAAGCACCGTTATAAACAGCCTGAGAAATGACGATGGCACAGCATCTAGTGTGTTTCCCGACAAAGAAGCACCCATTGAGGGCGCAAGGGGATATTACGACCCTTTGGATGACCTAGCAAAATATAGAGATGACTCTGGTGCAGCAAATATATGTAAAGAAGAGATATACTCTATAAAAGAAAAAAGGCAAATGCATAAAGTAATGCCTTTATCTTTTTATTCCGAAAATACCCCAGACGAATTAAAAAATGAACCGGTCCAATTGAGCAATCCATTTTCTACCAGAGAGTATAATATTAATAGGTGGCTTGATGGCTATTTGAAGCATTTAACAACTTTAACCTCTTCCCCATTTAATGGAGTAAGTAAAACGGGAAACTACGAATATTGGGAGGCAAAAATAATAAATCTCTCCCTCAATAGCAAATTTACCAATGTGTTTAAAGATTCGGGAGCTGAAAAGTTTTTTAGTGGAGGTGATATTTTTGATATACTTAACGCTTCTATTTTTGTTGGAAAATATAGATCTATTGTAGATAAAAGGGCAAGAAGTTATGATCAAATTTTGAGCACCGGTGGGACGGAGGCAGATCTATCCTCTCCGGAGCCCGGTGCTCCTCTAAAAACCTCTATCGGCGCATATAATGAAACTTTATTTTATAGAATAGAGAAAGTTGCTTTAAATGATGACGGCTCTCCTGATAGCAATTATGCTGCCCAAAATATATGGATAGTGAGACCAAATCCTGAAAACAATAACAGCAATATTATGAAATATATTGATACGCAAGTTAAATATAATAAAAACTATCAATATACGATTTACGCTTATCAATTAGTTGTGGGCACAAAATATGGCATTCAATTTGCAAATAAAATAAACTTAATAGGCGCACAAGCAGGTCTCGATCTTGTTCCAGAAGAAACTAAATCTAAAATTAACAAATGGAGATTGGGAATTGAAAACAGCGTTTTGATGGCCGGTCCCTTTTATGATAGCGATCAGGAAATAGGCAAATACACAACGAATCTCACATATGGTCCACTGGATGGGGATCAATATTCGCTTACACAAGAAGATGTAGCACAAATATTTAGTAACAAACCACTAGTTCAGGACCCATATAAATCACAAGAAAAAACGGAAAGCTTATTAATGTTCGACGCTATATGTGAACCGGATGTTAAATTGGTTGAGATGCCTTTTTACAAGAAAAGAGTCGTAGTTACTGATGCTCCTCCAGTCGCCCCAAATATAGACATAGTTCCTCTTAAAGGGGAGAAGAACACAATAAAGATAAATTTCTCTCCAAATACAGTTGATCGTGAAATAGAGCCCATTACTATTGGATCTAATGATCCTGCAAGAAATGCATTTCTTAAAATAAGAAAAGCTCAAAATAGGCATCTGTTAAAACCTGACGCAGCGCCACAATCAATAGTTACCACCACAGGCGTCTCAGCTACCGTTAGTTATAATGAGGATTATCTACTGCCCCCTAGTTTCTATGTAGAACCTAAAATTATGTTTAAATCAGATGACAGTGCAATCGGCTATCAAATATTTAGGTCTTCAGAGCCCCCAAAACATTATAACGATTTTGCTGATAATATTTACACACAAATAGATGCGATGAAGATAAGTTCCTTTAAAGATCAAATTGATACGAATAAAAAATATTACTATGTTTTCAGATCTATGGATGCACACCAAAACTTTTCGAATCCTTCGCCTGTTTATCAGGTTGAAATGGTTGAAAATTCTGGTGTCACATATCCGATCATATCAATTTATGAATTTGAAAAAGAAGCAGTAAATATAAAATCAAAATCTTTCAAAAAACATATTAAAATAGATGCTCAAATGTTGCAAAGTTTTGTAGATTATAAAGCATCGGGGCTCTTAAACGATGACGGAGAGAAGGTAACATCGTTGGGACCTGAAAACACATCTGATTCAATAAGTTTGGGAGTGCATGCAGAGAAAGACGCAGTTTTTTCCGCAAACAATGACGAAGAGAACCTATCACCATTAAACACCGGTCCAAAAAGATTTTTGTTTAGGATAAAATCAAAACATACTGGAAAAATGCTTGACTTAAGGGTCGCATTTAAAACCAAGCCGGTTGGGGCTTCTGGGCAAGAAGTGGTGACATGTAGCACAGAAGGGGCCCAAGCAAATAATTTTGGCGAGGTTGTTTAACATTTTTTTTAATTTGAGCTAAATTAAAAAAAACAACTATTTATAAAAAAGACTAATTATAAAGGCATCATAGGTATTTTAGGAGAGAAAATATGAGTTTTTTAGATAACAGTGGAGATATTATTTTAGACGCAGTTCTTACCGATGCAGGTAGGGCTAGACTAGCTAGGGGGGATGGGTCTTTTAAGATAGTAAAATACGCTTTCGCAGACGATGAAATTGATTACTCTAAATATGATTTAAATCATGCATCCGGATCTGCATATTATGACATCAATATCCTCACAACGCCTGTTTTAGAGGCGCTTACAAACAATACTTCAACAATGAAAAACAGGTTATTGTCAATTCCCAAGACCAACCTTTTATACTTACCTGTCATTAAATTAGCAGAGGACACATCGCTGGGGACAGCCACAGCCCCGTCACCAGCCACCATCGCCGGTCAGTATATTATCTCCGCCGACTCTACAACAGATAGGGTTTTTGCAAACATAGATCCTTCTACAGGAACCACCTCGGTCGGGTCTGCTTTTGCATCGGACTTAGGAAGCAAGGGTGTGCTCTTGTCGAATACTGATACTGGTGAAGGAGGAGCAGGCGGAGAAAACAAAAAGATAACAACTCACCAAGGGTTAAATACAACTGCTTTGGCTACTTCTTTTGCAATAGACCCAACTCTTAATGAAACACAATATATTATGGAAATTGATAATAGATTGGGATATATTGTCAACGCAGATGGGCAGCAACAGGCTTATTCTTTCTTGGATGACGACAACATAGCAAGCTACAGCTTTTCAACAGCAGATGCTCTGGTTAGCTCTATAGGTACAGGGGCATTGCCAAAATCGCCGATACAAGGACCTAGAGGGACTAGCTTAGAGTTCAGAGTACAACCGTCGATTGAACTTAATAGTTCCACATACTTGTTTACTCTTTTGGGCACAACAGAAGCATTGCAGTTTGGAGCCATGTCGGCAGATTTGAGTTTTTACAGAATAGACAGTAATGTTAGAATTACTGGAGCAACAACAGGGTATAGAATTAATGTACCAATTACTTTCTTGAAAAAGGTTGTTTAAATAAGATTCTAACAGTATAATAACAAACAAATGGATTAAAAAATTATGGCAACAAGTTTTAAAAATTTCTTAAATAATGATGTAACATCAACTAGGACCCTCTTGCACGAGGCAATTCCAATCACCGGATCAATAGTGTCCGGTACATATAATGATCCAGCAATTTTCCTAACCGCATCAAATGCAGAATCTAATGTGAAAAACTATTCGCACGGGTTGTTTCAGTCAATTTATGATTATCCATTCTTGAGTTCATCATCAAATCATATATTTGATTTAACCGTTGGGTACTCTAATAATTCTAAATTATCAGCCTCCGCAAATGTGCAAAATGCAGATAAAATTAACATTTACACTCAAATGGCTCAACTATTGGCAGGTCATGATTCCAATGGCAACATACGAGATTTCGACCAAGATGGCAATTTCTCAGCTGGAACAAAACTTAGAGAGTGCTTTTTTGTAAATTTTTCTAGATTATTACAAAAAGATGAAATCAAAAAAGGATCTTTTCAGATTTCACTCGGAACTTCTGGCTCTTTTGCAACTGGAGGTGTCGACACAGAATTTGGTGGAGCAAATTCTCTTTTAACTATTAATGATTCTGGCGCTAACACATCCTATAAAGTAAACTCCCCTGCTGGAGAGTATGCTATTCTTTACGCAACGGGAGCATCAACACCTGCAAACACAAAAGCTGGATTGCTTTATTATCAAGCAGGCGTGGCCGTCATAACTGCTTCTGTTTTCCTTGGTAATACTACAACTGGAGAGTCTCTTAACTCTTTTAACAATGCTAAAGCTTTGCTAACGGGCAATATTGGGGTTCTTCCGGTCCCCGGAGCATCAGCTGCCCCCGGCTCAAATATAAATAAAGTTCTGGAAGATGTTTCTATTTCAGGATCTTGCGACGGTCTTAGAAACAGAATTTACGATATAGATTTTAACAATACTACAGAATTAAATTCTACAATTTATTTTTGCAGAGCAGGTCACAACGAGTTTAACTACAGCTCGAACCCGACTTATATTGATTCAACCAGTAAAATTAAAGTCAAAGATAGCAGCCTAGACCAGCCCGTATCTTATATCACGACTGTTGGGTTGTATTCCGCTGACAATGAATTGCTAGCTGTAGCAAAAGTTTCTGAACCTCTAAAAAAGACGCCCGATACTGAATTAACTCTAAGAGTTAGATTAGATTATTAAGCAGGAGGTGTAGTCTATGCCCTTGTATCCATTTGGTAAAGACGATGTTGTAAGAAATACTGTAAAAACCTTCCCAAAATCTAGTTTCTTTATATATGGTGGCGTTGTATATTACAATGAAAGACCATTTCAAACCGGCAGCTTGTCTGACAACCCAAACGGAGTCTTGCATGTCCCTCCCGGATTTGTAAGTCTTTATGAATACAATGTCGACAGACCTGATGGCGGATTAATATATCCATTTTTGACAAAAAACGGATCTTTAACTTCATTCAAGACAGTATCCACAACAAGTTACAATGCAGATTTTCAATACGGAGATACCGTAACGGGTTCTTATCCGATGTCGGCTAGTATAAGTAGGAATTTTTTCTCTTCTAGTGTAGCAGCAGGAGAATCACGAGCCAGAATTGACGCCTTAAAGAATACTGTTGATTATTACAGAGTTAACAGCGAAAATTACGCTTATTCCTCTAATTTGAAGGGTGGCTGGAACAAGGGTGAACAAAAGCTTAATTTGATTAGTATCCCTTCAATATTTTATGGATCTCAAATAGAAAAAGGAACATTAGAATTGAATTTCTATGTTTCCGGAACCCTGATTGGGACTTTGAAAGATGAAAGAAGAAACGGAGAACTAATACAAACCGGTCCAGAGGGAAGTACTGGCTCTGGCTCCATTGCAGGTGTTGCCCTGTACAATGAGGGCTTTTTGATGCTAACGGGATCATGGAAATTGGATGATGATCACACCGAGCAATACACAGGAGGCTCACCAGCAGTAAGTCCAGCTTGGCTTTATTATGGCGTCGGAGCACAAGATGGAAAAACAATCGTTAACCAAGAATCAGCTTGGTCATTGGATTTTCGCGGAACAACAAGAACACAAGTATTGACAATGTTTGCTAGAGCACCAAGCGGCTACTTTAATCATTCAAACAACCCTACATATATAAAGTACAATCAGACTATAAATGCGTCAACAGGATCAACATTTTACACAGAGCCTAGATCTTTAAACATAAAAAATGTGGTCAGTGCGTCTTTTAACGATATAGAAGAGAATTTTTCAAAAGAAACATATATTTCAAAAATAGGAATATATGATGAAGAAGAAAACCTAATTGCCATTGCCAAGCTAGCCACACCTGTCAAAAAAACAGAACAAAGAGACTTGACATTTAAATTAAAGCTTGACATCTAATAAGAATCCTGCTACATTCCTCCTATGATTTTAGGACTAGACATATCAACAAGCATCGTCGGCGCTACTATTGTATCTGACACAGGCGAGGTTATTACAACCCACGCTTGGGACATGCGAAATAAGAACCATTTCTCAGACATTTATTCAAAATACAACCACATTCAAGGAGAATTGCTTGATTTACTATCAAATCACGACATTAAACATGTTTTTATTGAACAAAGCCTCCAAATGTTCCGTTCTGGCTTTTCATCAGCCAAGACACTATCCACCCTTTCCTCGTTCAACGGTGTTGTAACTTACCTTTGCTACCGAGAACTAGGTATTAAAGCCGAACACATTCCAGCCTCATCTGCTCGCAAGGCTTGCGGCATCACTATAAAGAAGGGAACTAAAGCAAAAGAACAAGTTGTTAAGTTTTTACTTGACAGCGAGCCCAAATTTATTGTAGAATACACCAAATCTGGGAACTTGAAGCCCAAGTATTATGATATTGCCGATAGTATTGTTATAGCAAAAGCAGGACACGCACTTGTCGAACAACGAAAAAATAACAATTCTTAAAGATTTTCTTGGCGGATATAACAGAACAGGTCAAGAGCACCTGTTTACCTGCCCCAAGTGCAAACATCACAAGAAAAAGTTGAGTGTTAACATCGATAAGGATGTTTTTAAGTGTTGGATCTGCGATTATAGGGGAAATAACATATATCGTCTTGTTAGAAAGTACGCCTCATATGAAAAAAGGTCAAAATGGCAAGAACTATCAGGAAAATTAAATCTTTTAGACTTTGAAACAATTTTAGAGAGCATATTTCCGCAAGATGAGCCAGAAGAAGAGATTGTTATAGACTTGCCTAATGAATTTGTGTCTTTGGCTAACAAAAACAATTCAATCGAGGCTAAAATAGCTAAAAACTACCTAAACAAGAGAAATATATCAGATAAAGACATTTTATTTTGGAAAATAGGGTATTGTTCTAGTGGAGAATATGCAGGTAGAGTAATAATTCCTTCTTTTAATGAAAGCGGTGACTGCAACTTCTTTATTGCTAGAACATACCGGGATGATTGGAGAAAATACATGAATCCCCCCACATCAAAGAGTAAGATAATCTTTAATGAACTATATATTGACTGGTGTGAAGATTTAACCTTGACAGAGGGTGTATTTGATGCTATAGTAGCTGGCAAGAATTCGGTGCCTATTTTGGGTTCATCACTTAAGGAACAATCAAGGCTGTTTAAGAGTATTATTATGAACGAGACACCAGTTTATGTCGCACTAGATTCTGATGCCGAGGAGAAAGCTTCATTTCTTATACAAAATTTAATAAAATATGATGCGGAGGTTTACAAAGTAAATGTGTTTCCGTATAGTGATGTCGGCGAAATGCCGAAAAAGGAATTCCTGAAGAGGAAAAAAGCCGCAAGGCTAATGTCGTCGGAAGACGCATACTTACAAAAGTTTATCAGTACTTTTGATTTTTAAAAAAGGAGAATTTTTAATGAAGAACTTGATTATTGCATCCATGCTAGTGTTTAGCATTATTGGATGTCACGAAGAAGAAGCCGAAGACTGTGCAGAAGCAGTAGTGGCTGAAGAAGAGGCTGCTGAAGAGGAATCTGACGCT
>MDTC01215128.1_pt1 | contig 18745 bp, 17 predicted proteins | sample 811181 | NCBI WGS metagenome assembly MDTC01 (sample SAMN05326644, study PRJNA326480) | marine metagenome | isolation source: seawater | place: Pacific Ocean: North | collected 2011
CCTCGGGCGGTTGACCCCGATCGAATTCGAAGCAATCATGACCACACCGGCCAGTCAGGCCGCGTGACCGAAACTGTCACCTGATCGTGCAGCAGACCCAAACGAGCTGTCTCGCTTGTGAATAGGCGTCGCCAATAAGCGCCACGATATCCGCCTCGTCGTTGGCGACTTTCGTCGATAACAACTTCTTACCGTCGGCATCAACCACGCAGGCCCAGTGGTGGGTCTTGCCGACATCGATACCTACCCATGCCCTGTCTCGTTGTGCGGTCACGCTGCTCCGTCCGTCGAATTGGCGCCAACAGCGGCCCGTGGAACACCCCGCTGACGCATCCGTAACTAAGCGACTGAGCGCAGATCTCAATTAGCAGCCCGGGCACCCCGGAGAGTCGGACAAACATTCCCAGTAAGCGACACACCTGTCGGTGTTCCCGGCTGACTACCTCGACTACGTCGCCACCAAGCCGAACACCCGGCCCCGCATGACCCTCGGTTGGAACACCCCGGCCGAGGCCCTCGATGAACTACTGTCCAACCCGTTCAAGCCAACAGCTGTTGCATGAAACCCTTGAAACCGCTCACGCTATCGTCGCCATAATGGTACTTCCGCCAGTCGGAGGTACTGTTCCGATCCGCGCGAGAAAGGAGAGTAAGTGGGGAGTGGTGCGACACGATCGGGTGGCGTTCAGTCGGTTGATCGAGCCATTGATCTACTGGAAATCATGGCCGCTGTAGGTGGGTCTACGGCACTCGGCGATCTCGCTGCGCGCGCGGGGCTACCTCTGCCCACAGCCCATCGCCTGATTCGTGCGTTGGCTTCCCGAGGCTATGTCCGCCAGCTGCCTGGTCGCGGTTACGCGCTCGGACCTAAACTCATTCGACTCGGCGACGTCGCGACAAACTTAATAGGGGCGTGGGCCGCACCCCACTTGGCTAATTTAGTAGCCAAGAGCGGCGAAACCGCGAACATGGCGGTTCTCGACGGTGCCATGGCTGTGTACGTGGCCCAGGTGCCTTCGCCGCACTCGATGCGGATGTTCACCGAAGTGGGTCGACAAGTGCATCTACACTGCACCGGCGTCGGCAAGGCGCTGCTGTTGCAACTACCCGACGAGACCGTCCGCAACCTGATTAGCAAGGCGGGTATGCCGGCGCACACCCCTAATTCGCACGTTACCTCCGAGACTCTCCTCGCTGACCTCGCCGAGTGTCGAACCCGTGGATATGCATTGGACGAGGGAGAGCAGGAAGTCGGTGTGCGGTGCTTCGCCGTCCCGGTCCCAGGCGCACCGACATTGACGGCGCTGTCGATTTCGGGTCCCGTAGCCCGTCTGCGGATCGAATCGGCCGATCATGTCACACCCCTGCTGCGGCGGGTTGCGGATGACTTAGCGGTCGAATTCGACCAAAACGCAGTGCCATAGCCATCTGAGTAATCAGGGCGCTGATTTGCAGCCGCTTCGTGACGGTGCCAGTGACTAGCCTCGACGACGTGATGCACTTTCCGACACTATGCATCGCCCAGTGGTAGTCATTGACTCCCCCAATGCGGCCAGTGATGGGCTGGTCACTCACCCACGGCGCGCAGCTTCGACGAGCTGCTCAAAGTGGTCTGCGGATTCGCGTCGGAGAGGTTCGACGCTGTGGCCGTAAGGAGGTTGACGCCCCGGATGGACGCATCGATGAGCTCAATTGGGTGGAAAAGCGGAACCCCGTCAAGGTAACGCGCTATTTGCAGCAAACATCCGGGATTGCCGGTGGTCACGGCGTCGGGTCGAGTGTGAAGGATGTTAGCAGCCTTTCGGTTTCCGAGCTCCTCGCCGGCCTCCGGTTGCACCATGTTATACGTCCCTGCTGAGCCGCAACACAATTCAGACTCGGGCACCTCCAACAGCTCGAGCTCGGGAATGGTCCGTAACACATCGCGGGGCTGTTTGCGGATCTGTTGCCCATGCGCAAGGTGACAAGCGTCGTGATATGCCACCCGCGCTGCGATGGGGTGTCGCGGGGCTTGGGGGGGCAGCTCCGCTAAAACCTCGCTAATGTCGCGAACCTTAGCACTGAATTCTGCAGCGCGGATGGCGAATTCGGGATCATCGGCAAGCAGCCCTCCATACTCCTTCAGTGTAGAACCACATCCGGCGACATTTACCACGATGTCATCCACGTCGAGATCTTCGAATGATTGGATCATCTTGCGGGCGCGCGCCAGACCTTCATCTTCACGCCCGGCGTGCACACTGAGGGCACCGCAGCATTCCTGTTTGGGCGTGATGACCTCACACCCTTCAGCGAGCAGCACCCGAACCGTAGCTTTGTTCACCTCGGCGAAGAAGACCTGCTGGACGCAGCCCGCGATGAGAGCAACCCGTCGGCGGGTCTCACCGATAGGTCGACGGACTCCGCGGTGCCTACTGAAAATATTGCGCAGTGTCACCGGCGGCATCAACGCCTCCAAAGCCTGCAGCCGCGCAGGCAACAGGCGGAGAAACCCGCTCGTGTGTAGCAGCCACCGAAGTCCCGAGACCTGGTACAGCCACGCCCCCAGTGCGACCACCCGGAGGCGGGCAGGGAACGGGAACACCGAGAAGATCAGTCCCCGAAACAATCTGTCGGCAACGGTGCGAGGCACAGCGCGCTCGATCTGCGGGCGTACCGCCTCGATTAGCTGGTCATACTGCACACCGGACGGGCACGAGGACACACACGCCATGCAGCCCAGGCATGCGTCGAAGTGCTTAGCGAAGCTGTCGTCGATGGGGATCTGCCCCTCTGTAGCCAGGTTCATTAGATGAATTCGGCCTCGAGGTGAGTCCATTTCCTCGCCCCACAGCTGGTAGGTCGGACAGGTCGGTAGGCAGAAACCGCAGTGAACGCAATCGGACAGCAACTCTGGTTTCGGTGGGTTGTGTTCGTCGAACGAACTGGGCATGGTGCATCTCCTTAAGCGGCCGTCAGAACCACGGATCGAAACGTCCGGGTTCTAGTAGATGATCTGGATCGAAAGCTGCCTTCACGGCTCGCATGGCGTCGATGGCCGATGGTGGCGCGCCCCACGCGCTGATCAAGTCGGTGAGTTCGTCGGAGCGGTGACGAAGAATAGTCGAGCCACCAAGGTTCTCTACGTGTCGACGCCACCGCGTCACCACCGCGGCATGCGAAGACAAGATGACTGCATCCACTTTCAGATCTACGCGACCGGACAGAACTGCGGCGGCGACGGTCGGCAGCGCTTCCTGCTCGAGGGTGATGCGGTTGGCTTGTTGGACTAGCGACGTGACATCGGTGGGCCGCGCAAGACCTCGAACGACGGTGGTGTGCGCCTCGCTCTGCTGGTTCGGGTTGGCGATGGTCGCGTGCTGTTTCCACTCTGCATTGGCCTCGGTGGCGTCCAGGGTGCCGACGGCCCCGCCAACCAGCTTCGCAGCTGCGGTGAGCCGGTCCTGCACACCCGTTTGCGTGCCTTCGAGACGGATCAGGAGTCGGCCGGAAAACCACTCCGCAGCAACAGGATGCAAACCAGCCTGTGCAATGGCTCTAGCACAGATGACCGCTTCATCAATGCCCACCTCCAATGCCATAGTCCCGGTGGCCGCTGGCACGGGATGAAGCCGGAACGTCGCGTCGGTGATCACTGCTAGCGTGCCCAGCGATCCACAGACCATCCGGGCGAGGTCATAACCGGCCACGTTCTTGATGACGTGCCCTCCGGATCGGACCACTTGACCGTCCATGAGAACGAGCCCGGCTCCGATCACGAGGTCACGCGGGCCGCCGAACGCCAGCTGCATCGGGCCTTGGTCGGCCGTGGCGAGCAACCCACCAATGGTGGCGCCCTGGTCAATCCGCGCTGTGTCGATCGCCAGACGCTGACCGTGTTCGGCCACCACGGCCTGCAGATCAGCCACACGCATCCCTGCGCCGACTTGGATGGTCATATCGGCGGGTTCGTAGCGTAAAACGCCGTCGAGGTTATGCGTGCGGAGGAGAGCTTGTGCATTTGTCATCCCACCCCAGCACTGAGCTGTGCCGGCACCGGAAACACCCACGGTGGCATGGTCCTGAGATGCAGTCCGCAGACAGTCGGTGACTTCGCTGATGCTCTCTGGCGCCCACTCCGGTCGGGGAGCCTCCCGGATTCTAGAAGCGTTCGATGTCACCGGTGACCTCCAGAGGGTGCGGGACGTAGATGCCCGGTTTCTCGCCGCACAGACGCGGCGTCGGTAGGAGTTTGCCCGGGTTACACAACCCTTCCGGATCTAATGCCTGACGAAGTCGCCACATTGCCTCGAGGTCAGACTCCGAGAACATGCGCGGCATTGAGCAGGCCTTATCCGTGCCGATGCCGTGTTCACCCGATAGGGAGCCGTTCATCTCAACGCAAAGTTCTGCAATCTCGCGGGATAGCTCTTCCGCGCGGTGCAGCTGGCCCTCGGCCTCGCTGTAGAGGACGAGTGGATGCAGGTTGCCGTCCCCTGCGTGAAATACGTTGGCGACCCGCAGGCCGGCCTCATCTGCCATGTCCGCGATGCGTTGAAGGATCTCGCCGAGCCGGGTTCGTGGAACCACCCCGTCTTGCACGATGTAGTCGGGGCTTATTCGCCCGACCGCGGCGAAAGCCGCTTTCCGGCCGCGCCAAATGATGGCCCGCTCGGTCGCATCTTGAGCGATCCGAATTTTGGTCGCCGCGGAATCTCGGCAGATCTGCTCGACGGCTAAGAATTCGACGAAGGATTCGGCGGCAGGACCGTCGTTCTCCACAATGAGTGCAGCCGCGGTATCGAGGCTGTATCCGGCGCCCACCGCCGCCTCGGAAGCTTCAATCGCGAGAGCGTCCATCATCTCAATGGCCGCCGGGACGATTCCGGCTGCGATGATGCGAGTGACGGCCTCACTGGCGGCTGTGATTGACGGGAAATCTGCGCAGAGTGTGTGAACCGTCGCCGGATTGCGAACAAGTCGGACGACCACTTCGGTAACAATGCCGAGGGTGCCTTCCGACCCGATGACGGCTGCCAGGAGATCAAAACCGACCTGCTCCCGATTAACTCCGCCCAGGCGAACCGCCGAACCGTCGGGAAGAACGACCTCAACCTCAAGAACGTGGTGGACGGTGAAGCCGTACTTGAGGCAATGAGCGCCACCGGAGTTTTCCGCGACATTCCCCCCGACCGTGCACACCTGTTGACTTGACGGATCTGGCGCGAAATGTAAACCGAACGGCGCGGCTGCCTTACTAATGTCAACGTTGGTGACACCGGGTTGAACTCTGGCGCTCAAATTTTCAGCATCAATGCCGGTAATCCGGCGCATCCGCTGAAGAGAGATGACGATGCCGTCCGCTGTCGGCATCGCTCCGCCCGAGAGGCCTGTGCCCGCTCCGCGGGCGACGTAGGGTACGGCGAACTCTCGGCACGCCGCGACGGCCCGGCGAACATCGTCGGTGGAGTCGGCGAGCACTACAGCGGTGGGTACGACCCGGAATCCGGTAAGACCGTCGCACTCGTACGTGCGTAGCGCGGTGGGATCGGTAATGACAGCTTCAGGGCGAAGATACGCACGAAGCGTTTCCAAGAACACCTTGTGACGAGTGGCCGGGTCCGATTCGAGTAACGTCATTGGGATGACACATCCTGTGGAGCTTGTCGTTTAGGCAGCGTGGGCGGGGGTAGGTCATAGCGCACCGGCGCGGCTGACAGCCGGAGGGGACTGCTTACCTGCGGGATTTCGCGATCGCCTGAGCGGACCATCCGCTGCGGCTGGAGGCCTAGTTTTTCTGCTAGCGCAAACGCCTCGCCAATGGAGTTCACTGGACCTGCCGGCACCCCGGCGCGGCGCATGCGCTGCAACAAGTCGCAACAGGTCAGGCCAGTTGTGGTCGCTTCCAGCAATGTGATGAGTTCCTCGCGATGGATGACGCGTTCGGTGTTGGTGACAAATCGGGCATCGCCGGCGAGGGTTTCGAGTCCCAAGGCGTCGCAAAGATTTCGAAATTGGCGGTCGTTGCCGCAAGCGAGTGCAATCTGCCCATCACTGCCCTGCAGGGTCTGGTAAGGGGCGATAGAGGGATGTTGGTTGCCCATCGGTTTAGGGGAAACTCCCGTTCCGAGAAACGCTGTCGCCTGATTCGCCAGACTCGCCAATAAGGATTGCAGCATCGTCACGTCTACTCGCTGGCCGGCTCCGGTGGCGTCGCGGTGGCGCAGTGCAGCCAGGACGCCTACTGCAGCGTGAAGGGCGGCTAAGACGTCAACAAGCGCAACGCCAACCTTGATCGGGCCGCTTTCCTGGGTGCCCGTGATACTCATCAGACCGCCTACCGCTTGGACCAGCAGGTCGTATCCGGCTAAATCCCGAGCAGCATCGGAGTCGCCAAACGCGGAGATCGAGCAGTAGACGGTCCTGGGGTTAAGGGCCGACACCCGTTCGTAACCGAGTCCCAGTCGATCGGCGACGCCTGGCCGGAAGTTCTCCACTACGACATCGGCCGTGGCGGCCAGCTCGGTAGCAATGACGGCATCATCAGGGTTCTGGAGGTCGAGGACCACCGATCGCTTGTTGCGATTAGCGCTCCAGAAGTAGGTGGCCTCGCCCCGGGAAAACGGGGGGCCCCACGCACGGGTGTCGTCGCCGCCGTCTCGCTCGACCTTGATTACATCGGCACCAAGATCGCCGAGGAGCATCGTCAAGTACGGGCCCGCCAAGATACGACTGAGGTCGAGCACCCGTACGCCCGAGAGGCTGCCCTGCCCTTCCTTCACCCAGTCAACTCGGTTCGCATCGGATGGCGTCATCGCCGGCCGCTCCTTTTTCATTGGTCAGACCATCGTGGTAGGCCTTACACGGTAAACTCATATGGGTGAGCGTGCAAGAAAATTCCGTCTCAACGACCACAGGATGGACACGAGTGCGCCGGGCGCGCGTCCATGAATTGGTCATCGAACAAATCGAAGAGCGGATTCGGCACGGAGGCCTTCAGCGTGGCGACCGTCTGCCGAGCGAGCGGCAGTTGAGTGAGCTGCTCGGAGTCAGCCGCCCATCTGTGCGCGAGGCGTTGCACTCCCTGGAAGCGCTTGGCATAGTCGCCGAGCGGGTTACCTCCGGTCCGGAGTCGGCCAAAGTGCTGGCTACCGAGCCCTCGGACGCGCTGACAAGCATGCTTCGGCTGCACATCGGGCTAAGCAACTTCGCTGAAGTTGAGGTCGTGCAAACCCGCCTGATCGTAGAGGAATGGGCGGTTCGAGAGGCGACAACCAAAGCTACCGCCGCCGAGATCGCCCAACTCACCCAAATGCTGGAAGCAATGGAGAAGCCGGGCGTCGATATCGTGCAATTCAACGCTCTCGATTCGATTTTCCATACCAGCATCGCTCAGGCCTGCGGAAATCGTCTAATTGCCTACCTCACGGGCGCGTTGCGAGACACCGTCGAGCGCCATCGTCTCTCTGCCATGCGCGCATTAGGTCCTTGGCCCGAGGTCTCGAATCGTTTGCAGGCCGAACACCGCCGCATCCTCCGCGCGATCAGCGCCGGCGACGCGGATGCAGCAGCCGCGGCACTGAAGGACCACCTTCACCATACCTACCCGGCATCCAATTCCGTATGGTGAAAGTTTTCCTTCGGTAGCTGAAAAACGGTCTTGCGTCGCAGTGATCGCACTCATATTGTCTTCGTAGCGCCGTAATGGACTGACCATCACCGCTGGAGGACCTACAGTCATGGGGCAACTCATGCCCACGAAACTCGAGCGGCGGTGCCCAGGCCTCCCCGCGGTCATGTTCCGCCAGGACAACACCCCTTCCAGGAGATGTTCGATGACAACGAAGTCGCGTATCACCCGAGAATCGACTGGACTTTCTACGGCCACGCCGCCACAAAAGTGGACCGATTACGTCAGGGGGACAGGCCCCGGACTTGGTGAGCATGGACTTGAAAGATACGGGCGATCTCATCGATTCAACAGGCGCGGGTGCCAACTACGGCTACTCGCTCATGTGGGCCTCGGGTTGTGTGCGCGGCCTACGGACTGATCATCCGTCTGCTCTGAACGGTTCTACTGATGGAACAGGGCGCCGCCGCCGAGCGCGACGACGCACGACAATAAAGGAAAGGTAGTTATGTCCGAGCAAAAGCTGGACGATCGGACCAGGAAGTTCTGGGGCTGGGGATTCGCCAATACGGGGATCACCGATGCCGAAGTCGGTGACCTGGGAAACATGATCCGGGACAAATTCGGTTTCCCTATCCAGGATTTGGCCAAAGCGCCAACAATCGATGAAATCGAGCTCCGTGAGCCCCGAGTCGCACCGCCCACCACGTTGGCTGGCATCTGCAAGTCAGATACCTGGACACGTGCCGAGCACACCCTAGGAAAGAACCTGGGCGACTTCGTGCGAGGTCTGGAACGGAAATTCGACAACCCGCCAGACTTTGTCGCCTTCCCGACAAACGAGAACGACGTAGTCTCCATCCTCGATTGGGCCCACGACAATGCGGTCGCTGTCGTTCCGTACGGTGGCGGGTCCTCGGTGGCGCAGGGGATCGAACCTGTAATCTCCGACGATTACCGCGGTGCTGTGACCGTCGATCTCCGGCACTTGAACCAAGTTCTCGAGATCGATCACGAATCACGGTCAGCGCGGATCCAGGGTGGCGTTCTAGGCCCCGATATGGACGCCCAGCTGCGCCCACACGGGTATTCGATGCGCTTCTTCCTGCAGGCCTTCGAATTCTCGACGCTCGGTGGGTGGGTCGCTACGCGCGCGGCCGGCCACTTCGCTACTGGATTCACCCAGATCGACGACTACGTGCAGTCGATGCGCGTGGTCACCCCCGCCGGCACCATGGAGACCCGCCGCTTGCCGGCCGACGGTGCGGGAGTATCGGCCGACCGCATGTTCATCGGGTCAGAAGGCACACTGGGAATCATTACCGAGGCGTGGATGCGGCTACAAGACAAGCCGAAATTCAAAGTCGCCGCGTCGGTGCCGTTCGCGGACTTCGACAACGCTGTGGCCGCCATCCGTGCGCTGGCGCAGTCTGGCCTGCAGCCCGCCAACTGCCGATTGCTCGACCCAACCGAAGCTCTGCTGTCCGGCGCCTCGGCCACCGACTCAATATTGGTGCTGGCTTTCGAGTCCGCCGATCACGACCTGAGCCCCTGGATGCAGCGTGGTGCTGAAATCTGCGCGTCCTTCGGCGGCAGGGTGAGTGCGGAAGCCTTGCAGGGAATTTCGGGCCCCGAGGCCGGACACTCCGGCGCGGCCGGGCGTTGGCGCGACTTCTTTGTCCGCGGACCCTACTATAAGGAGGGCTACACCCGGATGGGCGTGCTCCGCGAGACATTCGAAACCGCATGCACTTGGAGCGCCTTCCCTGAGATGCATGCCCGCGTCATGGAAGCCACAACCGCGGCAGCCAAACGCGAATGCGGAGACGCAGTCGTGGCATGCCGCTTCACGCACGTTTACCCTGACGGCCCGGCTCCCTACTACACCGTGTTGGCACCGGCGAAGCAAGGTGCGGAGATCGAACAGTGGGCGGCCATCAAGGCCGCTGCTTCCGAGGCGGTACTCAGCGGCGGCGGCACTATCACTCACCACCATGCGGTCGGCAGGTTCCACCGCCCCTGGTATGACCAGCAACGGCCCGATCTGTTCGCCGCGTCGCTGCAGTCAGTTAAGAAAACCGTCGATCCCAACGGGATCATGAATCCGGGCGTGCTGATCGCCCCGCTATAGCAGCCACTCCTGCGAGTTCGATGGTCTCGCTCAATGACGCGCGAGGCCACTGAACGTCACGCAAGTGCAGAGCATGCGGTGGCTTTCGCTTGAGCGGGCTAGCCTCGGTGGATTTGTAACTGTCAACTAGTCGCTCGATTCTGAACGCGGGCAAAGATACTTGGAGGAAGGTCGATGAGGATCGAGTTGCGCGACGGTCGCCCTCAAATTCCCGATTCGTGTTGGATAGGCCCAAATGCTGTGGTCATTGGCAACGTGCGACTTGGGCAACAGGTGGGTATCTGGTACAACGCCGTGGTACGTGCGGACACAGCACCGGTCACTATCGGCGACCAAACCAATATCCAGGACGGGTGCGTGCTTCACGTCGACCCTGATGAGCCTATCGTGATCGGACAAAGAGTTTCCGTGGGGCACAACGCAATAGTCCACAGCTGCACGATCGGCGACGATGTGCTCGTCGGGATGGGGTCCACCATATTGAATGGCGCCGTCGTCGGGTCTAACACTTTGATCGCCGCCAACGCATTGGTACTCAGTAACGCCAGAATTCCGTCTGGGTCGTTGGTCGCAGGCGTACCCGCGAAGGTACGCCGCAATCTAACCGAGGCAGAACTTCTGAGCATCAAACGCAATGCAGCCAGGTATCTTCAGGCCATCGACGAGCACGCTACAGGCCGACAATACTGACGGACGGGCGAGCGGCGCGCCGTTCACTATTGTCGGCTCATCTGAGCGATTAGACGAAGCGATGACCGAACTCGCTAATCCCTCGATGTGGCTGTTCGACCACCTCCGCGAGGATGCGCGGGGTAGCGGCTACCGGGCTTTGCGGCCCGTCAGCAACTACAGTCGGCAGTGGAAAGTCGTTGCGCCTGGAGCACCGGCTCGCAGGCGTTGACGTCAACCCATACCTCGCGCTTGCCGCGATCGTGTCGGCGGCCCTACAGTAAACTGAAGACGGTTCGGAGCTCCAGGAACCGATCTCAGAGAATGCCTACGACCCCGGGCTGCCCCCGAGTTCCAATAACGCTTGGGTCGGCACTCGAACTGTTCCGCGAAAACACTACGGCGCAAGAAACATTCGGCGATGATGTGGTGGCGCAATACGCACGAATGGCCGAGCATGAACTCGACTAATTTGATCAAAGCATCACCAACTAGGAGAAGGCTCGCGGGTTCGAAAGGCTCTGAGTCAACACCAGTAGCCTGGACCCACCGATACACCGACGACTGTGCTGTGTCTCCCCCTAACCACACAGTCTAAGAGGGTGTATCGGCTCCCTGGTGGCGGGCAGCGCAGACGCAGGCGTCGGCCTGCCCGCCACACCAGAGTAGTAAATATGTTGTGCTTCAACATCCATCGATCTCTCCGCAAGTAGCCGCCTAATGCGTTCACTTGACCTTCTATTAGGCTTCAGCGAGACTAGAGACACAGCGACGCGCACAATTGAATACGCCGACGAAGCGCAGCGGGAGAACCTCCTTTAGGAGGCGCCGTAGGAGCAATGTCCTCCCCGGGAATCTCTCAGGCCCAGTACCGCAGCGCCGAGGCAACTCTGGAGAACAGTGTCCAGGTTTTCTTGGATACTTACCGAAGGTGAATGCGCTTACGCGCCAAGCTCTCAGGTTTCAGGACAGAGCGGGGAGGTGCCCTATTCAGCGCCCGGGTCGTCCGGGTGCAGTGAAAAGGAGTTCACCTCGTGTATGACAAAGTTGCGCAGCCTCTTACCAACGCTTTCGAGCGCCGACATATCGGACCAGACGCCGCCGAGCAGCAGCAGATGGTCAGCGCCTTGGGCTATAGCAGCCTGGACGCCCTGATCAACGACGCTGTGCCTCAGCAGATACGGGCCGTTGACCCGCTGGTGCTGCCGTCTGCTCGTGAGGAGGCTGAAGTACTATCTGCACTCCGAGATCTGGCCGCCGCCAATGTCACTCGCGTCCAAATGATCGGACTCGGGTACTTCGACACGATCACACCTGCGGTCGTGCGCCGGAACATGCTCGAGTCACCGGCCTGGTACACCGCCTACACCCCCTACCAACAGGAAATCTCCCAAGGCCGGCTGGAAGCGCTGCTGATCTTTCAAACTGTGATCGAAGAGCTGACGGCGCTGCCGATCGCCAGCGCCTCACTGCTCGACGAAGCGACCGCGGTTGTGGAAGCGGTGCTCCTGATGCACCGCGCGGCCCCCAAAGCTGGCGGCCGCGATCGGGTTCTCATCGACGCCGATGTCCTTCCGCAAACCCTCAATGTAGTCCGAGGGCGCGCCGCTGCCATCGGCATCGAGGTAGTGGTGACAGATCTGGCCACCCATGTCGGCGCTGAGCTCGCCAAGGGTGGGGTATTCGGCGTCGTCCTGCAGTGCCCCGGCGCCAGCGGCGCCGTACGCGACTATGCAGCCGTCATCGGCCACGCCCGCGAGCACAACGCACTGGCCACAGTCGCAGCCGATCCGCTGTCGTTGACGATAATCACACCGCCGGGCGAGATGGGCGCCGACATCGCCGTCGGTTCAGCGCAGCGCTTCGGCGTCCCCCTCTTCTTCGGCGGTCCGCACGCCGGTTATATGGCGGTCCGTTCGGGACTCGAACGGATGCTGCCAGGGCGGCTGGTCGGTGTCTCGGTGGACGCCTCGGGTCGACCGGCGTACCGGCTCGCCCTGGAGACCCGCGAACAACACATCCGCCGCGAGACCACCAGTAATATCTCCACGGCACAGGCCTTGCTGGCCAACGTTGCGGCGATGTACGCGGTCTATCACGGCCCCGATGGTCTGCGGGCCATCGCAACGCGGGTGCACGATCACGCTCGGCACCTCGCAGAGAACTTGCACGCGGCGGGCGTCGCAGTGGTCGAGGAACAATTCTTCGACACCATCGTCGTCCGTACGCCGGGTGAGGCACGCGCGCTCGTCGGTGAGGCTGACCACGTAGGAATCAACCTCCGGCTGATTGATAGCAACCACATCGGCATCGCCTGCGACGAAACCACTTCCGATGATGTCATCGCGCGGTTACTGCGTATCTTCAAGGCCAATTCTGTAGCCGCCCGACGCGTAAGAATTCCCTCAACGATGATTCGTACATCACCGTTCCTCCAACAACCAGTCTTCCACGCTCACCGGTCAGAGACGGCGATGCTGCGCTTTCTGCGCAAACTCTCCGACAAAGATTTGGCACTCGACCGCACCATGATTCCGCTCGGGTCCTGCACCATGAAGCTCAATTCCGCAGTCGAGATGGAGCCGATCAGCTGGCCCGGGTTCGCGTCGATCCATCCCTACGCCCCCTCAACCCAGACCGCGGGCTACCGGAAGCTTGTAACCGACCTAGAGCAGTGGTTGTGCGAGATCACCGGCTACGACCGGGTTTCCCTACAGCCCAACGCCGGGTCACAAGGAGAGCTTGCCGGGCTGCTTGCCATCAAGGCCTACCACGAGTCACGCGGCGACGATCGGCGCACCGTCTGCCTCATCCCTCAGTCCGCCCACGGAACCAACGCCACCTCGGCTGTGCTGGCCGGCATGCAGGTGCAAGTGGTGGCCACGGCCAGCGACGGCGGAATCGATATCGAAGACCTCCGCGCCAAGCTCGTCCGACACGTCGGCACCGTCGCTGCCATCATGCTGACCTACCCCTCTACACACGGGGTATTTGAAGAGCAGGTCACCAGGGTATGCGAGCTGGTGCACCACGCCGGCGGCCAGGTCTACATCGACGGCGCCAACATGAACGCGCTTGTCGGGCTCGCGCGGCCAGGAAAATTCGGTGGCGACGTTTCAAACCTGAACCTGCACAAGACCTTCTGCATCCCCCACGGCGGGGGCGGACCTGGCGTCGGCCCCGTCGCGGTGCGCGCTCACCTAGCATCCTATCTCCCTGGCGACCCCCTCTGCCCGGACTCCTCCGCGCAACCGGCCATTGCCGGAGCCGCCTATGGATCGGCGGGCATCTTGCCAATCACGTGGGCGTATCTGGCCCTGATGGGGCCGGACGGTCTCACCAGCGCCACGCGCACTGCTGTGCTGTCGGCGAACTACATCTCCAAATCGCTGTCAGACCATTATCCCGTGCTTTACACCGGACCGGCCGGGTTGGTCGCGCACGAGTGCATCGTCGACCTGCGTGAGCTCACCCGTCAGACCGGGGTCACCGCCGAGGACGTCGCCAAGCGTCTGATCGATTACGGCTTCCACGCACCCACCCTGTCACTTCCGGTCAACGGAACTCTCATGATCGAACCCACCGAATCGGAGAACCTGTCCGAGCTCGAACGTTTTATCGACGCGATGATCGCCATACGCCGAGAAATCGACCATGTCGCCACGGGAACCTGGCCGATTGAACGCAGCCCACTGCGCAATGCGCCCCACACTGCTGAACAGATCGCATCCGACGAATGGGAACTTCCCTACACCCGACGACAGGCTGCCTATCCCCTACCGCGCGTGGATTTTCACAAGTACTGGCCACCCGTTCAGCGCATCAACGGAGGACACGGTGATCGCAACCTTATGTGCTCGTGCCCACTTGCCCGAAGCCTTAGCGACCACCTCTGAGGAGATCAGCGGATGACAACCCAGACCGCCAAAGCGTCGCCGCTAGTTGCCGAGCATCAGGCGCTGAAGGCTTCTTTCACGGACTTCGCCGGTTGGCAGATGCCCGTCAAGTACACCAGTGAACTTGCCGAGCATCGCGCTGTCCGAGACGCGGCGGGCATCTTCGATATCTCGCACATGGGCGAGATTTTCGTCGAAGGGCCAGGAGCGGCTGCGGCCCTGGATTATGCGCTGGTCGGCGAGCTGTCCAAGGTGGCCGTCGGCAAGGCGAAGTACTCACTGATGTGCGATCACGCCGGTGGCGTCCTCGACGATCTTGTCACCTACCGCCTCGCCGACGAACAATTCCTGGTTGTCGCAAATGCCGCCAACACATCGGTGGTGCTGTCCGAGTTGACCACTCGCACAAGCCAGTTCGAAGTGTCGGTGACTGACCGTTCCTCCGACTACGCGTTGATCGCCGTGCAGGGACCGGCCTCGGAGTCCATCATCAATTCCGCTGTTCCTAAATCGTTCACCAACACCGTGCACGCTCTGAAGTACTACGCGATCACCCCTGCGGTGATCGCGGGTTATCAGGTTCTTCTCGCCCGCACCGGCTACACCGGCGAAGACGGTTTCGAGGTGTACGTCACCCGAGCACACGCTGTCCCCCTGTGGCGTTCCTTGCTGGAGGCAACCACTGCCCGCGGTGGGATCTCCGCCGGTCTGGCATGCCGAGACACCCTGCGCCTGGAGGCCGGCATGCCGCTCTACGGTCAGGAGCTCACCGCCGACACCAACCCGTACGAAGCCGGGCTAGGAAAAGTGGTGCGCCTGACCAAAGAGTTCGTGGGGCGCAACGCCCTCGAGCCGATCGCCGCAGCGCCCACCAACCGCACTTTGGTTGGCCTCAAAGGAGTCGGCAAACGCGCAGCCCGCACCGGATACAGCGTGCACCGCGATGACATTGATGGCGCCGTCGGCACCATCACCTCCGGCGCACTGTCCCCTACACTCGGCTACCCCATCGCGATGGCTTACGTGGCCTCAGGTGTCGCCCAGCCCGGCGCCCTACTTGTCGTCGATATCCGCGGCAAGAAGGAACCGTTCGAGATCACCGCACTGCCGTTCTACCGGCGTAGCTGACCGGTTCCACCTACTTAAAGGAGATTTCATGCCGTTAAATAACATTCCCGCTGACCGGAGCTACACCGACGAGCACGAGTGGATCATGATCAGCCCCGGCCAAACAAGTGTTCCCACCTCCCCGGTCCGCGTCGGAATCACCTCGGTCGCAGCAGCGGCACTGGGTGAACTGGTCTTCCTCGACCTCCCCGAGGTGGGCAGCGAGATAGAGGCCGGCCGCACATGCGGCGAAGTCGAATCCACCAAGACTGTTTCTGACCTCTACCCACCCGTCAGCGGAGAGGTCACCTCCCTCAATCAAGCAGCGATCGACGATCCCAGCCTGGTCACCCAGGACCCCTACGGCAGCGGGTGGTTGTTCGAGGTGCAGCCCACACAGTTGGGGACACTGCTGACCGCCGAAGAGTACGCAGAGAAGAACGGAGCCTGAAGATGTCGGTGCTGTCGGTGCTCGACCAACGTCTGGCCGACTACGATCCGGCCGTTGCCGAGGCCATCGGCCTCGAACTTGACCGCCAACGGACCGGTCTGGAGATGATCGCCTCCGAAAACCATGCCCCGGTGGCGGTGATGGAGGCCCAGGGTTCGGTGCTGACCAACAAATATGCCGAGGGTTACCCGGGGCGGCGCTACTACGGCGGATGCGAGCACATCGACACCGTCGAACGGTTGGCACTCGAGCGCATCAAAACGCTCTTCGGTGCTGAATTCGCGAACGTACAGCCACATTCCGGCGCCCAGGCCAATGCCGCAGTGATGCACGCTCTGATCACTCCCGGGGACACCATCCTGGGACTCTCGCTTGATTGTGGAGGCCACCTCACCCACGGTATGCGCCTCAACTTCTCTGGTCGCCTTTACCAGGTGGCTGCCTACGGGGTGTCCAAAGAAGACCACCTGATCGACATGGAGGAGGTCGCCGCCGCCGCCCGTGAGCACCAACCGAAACTGATCATCGCAGGATGGTCTGCCTACGCACGTCAGCAGGATTTCGCCCGGTTCCGTGAAATAGCGGACGAAGTATGCGCCTATCTGATGGTGGATATGGCCCACTTCGCTGGACTTGTGGCCGCCGGACTGCATCCCTCCCCCTTGCCGCATGCCCATGTAGTGACCTCGACCACCCACAAAACGCTCGGCGGCCCCCGCGGCGGAATCATCCTGACCAACGACGCCGCCCTCGCCAAGAAGATCAACTCAGCGGTGTTCCCCGGTCAACAAGGCGGACCCCTGGAGCACGTCATCGCCGCCAAAGCCGTCGCATTCAAAATGGCGGGCGAACCCGCCTTCGTCGAGCGTCAGCAACGCTGCCTCGAGGGTGCCCAAATTATCGCTGACCGACTGTCTCAGCCCGACGTAGCCGCAGCCGGCATCTCGGTAGTCACCGGCGGCACTGATGTCCACCTGGTCCTCGTCGACCTCCGCAATGCCGCCATCGACGGCCAACAGGGCGAAGACCGGCTCGCTGCGGTCGGCATCACCGTCAACCGCAACGCCGTCCCCTTCGACCCGCGCCCGCCGATGGTCACCTCCGGACTTCGCATCGGAACACCCGCCCTGGCCGCCCGTGGCTTCGGCCCCGACGACTTCAGCGCCGTCGCCGACATCATTGCCGGCGCACTGACCGCCTCCACGGAAGCAGAGACTGCTGAGCTGGCGGCCCAGGTCACCGCGCTCACCGAAAAGTACCCCCTCTACCCGGGCCTCCTATGACCGTCAGCGTGTTCGAACTGTTTTCTGTAGGCATCGGGCCCTCCAGTTCGCATACGGTGGGGCCGATGCGCGCCGCTGCAGATTTCGTACAAACGCTCCGCGATTGCAATCTGCTACCGACGGTAACCGGAATGCGGGTAGACCTCTTCGGCTCCCTGGCCGCGACCGGAGCCGGGCACGGCACCATGTCAGCAGTGCTGCTCGGTCTCGAAGGGCATCGACCCGAAACCATCACCACCGAGCAGCAGGAAAACACCCTGCAGCGGATTCACCGCACCGGCACCACATGTGTCGGTGGCACCAGCCCGGTCCCACTCACCGAAGAAGGCATAACTCTGCACCCAGACGAAGTGCTACCCAGGCATACCAACGGGATGACCTTCACCGCTACCGCTGGAGATACCGCCCTCACCACGGAGACCTACTTCTCGATCGGTGGCGGTTTCATCGTCACCGAAAACGAAAGCACCAGCCCGACCGATGCTTTCGATCCCCCGATGGCCTACGCATCGGCTCGCGCACTACTCGAGCTGTGTGAAGCCCACAACATGCGGATCAGCGAAGTGGCGCTGACCAACGAGCGATTCAAACGCACCGACGACCAGATCCGTACTCAGCTTCTCCACATTCGCGACGTCATGGTGGACTGCACCGCACGCGGAATCGAGCGAGACGGAACACTTCCCGGAGTCCTGGGGGTGCGTCGGCGCGCCAAACGATGGCACGAACGCCTGCACGCCGAAGACCCCACACACGCCCCCGAGTTCGCCGAAGACTGGGTCAACTTGGTCGCCCTGGCCGTCAACGAAGAAAACGCCTCCGGGGGACGCATGGTCACCGCCCCCACCAACGGGGCAGCCGGCATCGTGCCCGCCGTGCTCCATTACGCCACCCACTACACCAAAGCCGGGAAAGCCGACCCGGACGACACCGCGATCACCTTCCTGCTCACCGCGGGAGCCATCGGATCGCTGTTCAAAGAACGCGCCTCAATCTCCGGCGCCGAAGTGGGCTGTCAGGGTGAAGTCGGATCTGCGGCGGCCATGGCCGCCGCCGGCCTCGCCGAGATCCTCGGCGGCACAGCCGCCCAGGTCGAGAACGCCGCAGAAATCGCCATGGAACACAGCCTCGGACTCACCTGCGACCCCATCGCTGGGCTGGTTCAAATCCCCTGCATCGAACGCAACGCCATCTCAGCAGGCAAAGCCATCAATGCCGCGCGAATGGCGCTACGCGGCGACGGCACGCACCGGGTGAGTCTGGACGAGGTGATCGAGACCATGCGCTCCACCGGATACGACATGAGCAGCAAGTACAAAGAAACCTCCACCGGCGGGCTCGCGATCAACGTCGCGGTCAACGTGGTGGAATGCTGACGATCGGATACCACATGACCAACAACTTCGCTGCCGCGCCCCGGACCGGCTCCTCCCGAGTCAAGCGTGGTATGGCTGAGATGCTCAAGGGCGGCGTCATCATGGACGTGGTCACCCCTGAGCAGGCGCGTATCGCCGAAGGCGCGGGTGCGGTGGCGGTGATGGCGCTCGAGCGCGTGCCCGCCGACATCCGGGCGGACGGCGGCGTGGCTCGCATGTCGGA
>MDTC01049709.1_pt1 | contig 18735 bp, 16 predicted proteins | sample 811181 | NCBI WGS metagenome assembly MDTC01 (sample SAMN05326644, study PRJNA326480) | marine metagenome | isolation source: seawater | place: Pacific Ocean: North | collected 2011
AAGAGCCACCAGGAGAACTCGCCGAGCGACGAGCAGAGATGCGAGAGATCGGGGGTCTCGTTGTCCATGCCGAGGTTAGATCAGACGAGACCCTCAACGCCAAGATCAATCAAGTAGTCCTAGCCGTCCGCCGGGCGGCGCAGCGAGGACAGGACGCCTGCCCCCCGCGGGGTAGGCTCCGCCCGTGAACGAACGCCCGCCGTCCGGACCCGCACTCGCGCTCACCCTGCTCGCCGGGGTGCTGTTCGCGCTGTCCGCGTGGCACTTCGCCCCCCACCAGGGCGACGACGGCTTCATCTTCCTGCGCTACGCCCAGCGCCTCGCCAGCGGGCACGGCCTCGGGTTCACCGACGGGGTCGCGCCGGTCGAGGGCTACAGCTCGCCCCTGTGGCTGCTCCTGCTGACCGGCCCGGCGGCCCTGGGCGTCGACCTCGTCGTCGCGGTCAAGGTGCTCTCCGCGCTCTCCGTCGGCGCCCTGCTCGCCGGGGTCTGGATCCTGGTGCGCCAGCTCGGTGGATCCGCGCTGCACGCTGCGGTCGCCTGGCTCGCCCTGGCCCTGCTTCGCCCGCCGATGTTCTGGGCGTTCACCGGCCTCGAGACTCCACTCTACGCCGCCACCATGGTCTGGACCGCGGTCGGCCTCGCCCGGGGTCGCGGGCTGTGGGCCGTCGGCGGTGGCGTGCTCGGCGTGCTCCGTCCGGAAGGACCCGGGCTCGCCGTCGTGACCCTGCTCCTCGGCGCCTTCCGCGAGCGTCGCCTGCCCCGGGTGTGGGAGGTCGTCGCCGCCCTCGGTCCCGCCGCGGTCTGGCTCGTCGTGCGCCTCGTCGTCTACGGCGACGTGCTGCCCAACACCTTCTACGCCAAGGCCGCCGGCGCCCCGGTCGCCCAGGCCCTGCGCGGGCTCGCCTACGCCGGCCTGCTCACCCCCGGACTCGCGCTCATCGCGATCGGCTGGTGGCTCGGCCGGGACGCGCCGCGCCAGGACGGTGATCCCGAGCGCGACCCCCGCGCGATCCCCGCCATCCTCGGCCTCACCGGCACCCTGCTCGCGGTGGTCATCGCCGGCGGCGGCGACTGGATGTGGTTCGCTCGCCTGCTGGTGCCGATCCTGCCGCTCACCATCGTGCTCCTGGTCACGGCGCGCCCGGGCATGCCCCGCCTGGTGTCCCTCGCCGCGATCCTCGGCCTCATCCCTCACCTCTCGCCCATCGGCACCTGGGACGACATCCGCTCGTTCGAGCCCCTGCCCATGGAGGCGTTCCAGGAGGGCGGCATGACCGGCGCCGAGCAGGCCGCCGGGCGCTGGCTGCAGGCCCACGCCGAGCCCGGCGCGCTGGTCGCGATCAACCACGCGGGCGCCCTGCCCTACGCCGCCCCCGACCTGCGCTTTCTCGACATGACCGGGCTGCTGGACGCCCACATCGCCCACGAGGCGAGCGGGGGCCTGCACGAGCGCTACGACGTCGACCACGTGCTCGAGCAGGCCCCCGCCTGGGTGGTGCTGCACACGCGCTCGCCGCTGACCGCGGAGCTGGGCGTCGCCACCCCCGACTACTGGGTCGGCGAGACCGCCCTGGTGCAGGACCCTCGCTTCGCCGAGCGCTACGAGCCCGCGGGTGCGGCGTGGTCGTGGCAGTGGGTGGCGGCGAACACGTCGTACACGGTGATCTACCGCCGCCGGTGATCCGCTTGCCGGTGGAGATCACGCCTTGGCGGGCTGGTTCTCCTTCGCCTTCTTCGGCGGACGCTGCCCGCGACGGTCCAGGTAGGTCCAGACGAGGCCGGCCATGGCCGCACCGTTGGCGAGACCGGCCAGCACGGCGCCCACGGCGAGCCCGAGGGGCGGCAGGGGGACCGCACCGGGCATGGCCTGGGCGGTGGCCCACCCGGCGAGCATGCGGCCGACCTGGTAGACGCCCTCGTCATCGGCGAACTCGGAGCCGAAGCCCGCGGTGAACTGCACGTAGTCGACCAGCAGCACGCCGAGGAGCTGCAGCACCAGGCCGGGGACGAAGCCCAGCGCGAGCACGTTGAACACCGGGCGCCACCAGCCGCGGGTGAGTCGCGACGACTCCTTGAACGGCGGCAGGTCGGGGTGGAGTACCGCAATGTGTACGGTGAACGCCATCATCAGCGCATAGACCAGGCCCGGGATGACCAGCGCCTGCAGGCCCAGGAAGATGACGGTCGCGGTGGCGCCGTGCACGGCGAGGGCGCCGCCGAGCTGGGAGCGCCACAGTCCCAGGGCGCGGCCCACGTCGACCTTGCCGTGCTGGTGGAGATCCGCGCCCAGCGCGACCCACAGCAGCGACAGCAGGCCGCCGCCAAACAGCCAGAAGCCGAAGGTGAGCGACGCGGAGAAGAAGCCCGGCGGGGCCTGGTCCGGCCCGACCAGCTCGGCCAGGCGGGGCCAGAAGGCGACCGCGGCGATGGCGACCGGGAGCATGGCCAGGGTGGGCAGCCACGACGCCCGGCTGGCCTTCTTGCGGTTGAGGAGCTGCAGCACCAGCCAGATGCCCAGCACGGCCAGCACACCCAGCAGGATCTGGAAGATGAGGAGCTGGCCGTCCTGCACCGGACCGAGCGTGCCGTTGACGAGCTTGTCGCGCAGGGTCGCCTGGCGGAACCAGGGCATGGCGAGCGCCTCGATGGCGTAGACGGCGGCGCCGCCGATCGCGAGGGCAGGCAGGGTGACGTGGGGGGCGGCCATCAGCGCGGAGAGCCCCTTGAGCACCGCGGCGGGCGCGAGGGTGCGCGACTCCCACTTCTTGAGCGCCTTCTTGCGCTTCTCCTCCGACGGGGTGCCCGACAGCAGGCTCATCGTGAGGCCGAGGGAGACGATGGGGACCAGCAGCAGGACCGCGTCGTCGGTGGGGCGGCCGAGGTCGCGCAGCCGGCCCGCGGTGACCGGCCACTTCAGCAGCTGGGTCACGACGATCGCAGCGAGGGCGAGCAGCGGGGAGATCAGCGGCTCGGGGCTGCCGCCGACCGGGAACATCGCCGCGACGGCGCCGAGCTGCAGGCCCGAGAGCACCAGCCACACTCCGAGCCATGGAAAGAGCCCGAGCCTGCGCATGCGCCGTCACCTCCGTACTCGCCGCGGGACTGAAAGGCCGACGACGGCCGGAGGGTAACCCAAGGCGCGCGCGGATCCGACCCCCCGGACATCCCCCCCGGGAGGTCCTCCATGCTCATCGCCGGGCTCCTCATCGCCAGCCAGGCGCTCGCCTTCGAGCCCGCCGTCAACAAGCACGGCGCCGAGGTCTCGTGGGACGTGATGCCGGTGCACTGGACCTACGACGACGAGGGGCGGCCTGGCGAGGTCGCAGAGGACGAGGCCCTGGGCGCACTGCGCGAGGCCTTCGCCTCCTGGAACGCCGTCCCCGGAGCGCGGGTGCGCTTCATCGAGGACGACGGCACCACGCCGCTGGACGAGCTCAACGTCGTCTACTGGAAGCCCGAGTGGGAGTGGGACGCGGACATCCTGGCGCTGACCTCGACCTGGTCCCAGGAGGACGGCGAGATCACCCGGTTCGCGATCGCCATCAACGGGCAGGCAGACTGGGCCACCGACGGCCGAAAGGAATCGATGGACCTCCAGAATGCGCTGACCCACGAGGTCGGCCACGCCCTGGGCCTCGGCCACGACGAGTCGCACGCCGAGGCGACCATGGCGCCGACCGCCGGGTTCGGCGAGACCGGCAAGAGAAAGCTGCATCGCAGCGATGAGGACGGCGCACGGTACCTCTACCCGGACGGATCCGTGCCGATGGGCTGTGCGTCGTCTCCCGCTCCCCCCAGCGTCCTGTGGGCGCTGGCCCTGGGCATCCTGGCTGCCTTCCGCAGCCGCCACCGCTCCCGCAAGGAGGACTGATGTACCCCGACTCCTTCTTCCGTCCGCCGCGTCCGGCGACCCCGTGAGGACCGTGCTGGTCGTGCTGGCCCTGGCCCTGACGGGTCCGGCGCTGGGCGCGCGCACCGAGTCCCCCACCGACGTCGCCACCCTGGCGTCCACCGCGAAGAGCGTCGTGCACGTGCGCGTGGCGAAGGCCGAGACCTTCCGCGAGCGCTACGACGTCAAGACGACCTACACGCTGGTGCCGCTGCAGACCCTGTCCGGGGACCGCGCCGAGGCGTTGTCCCTCACCCTGCCCGGCGGCGTGCTGGACGGAGTGACCGTGCAGGCCCAGGGCGTGCCGGTGTGGTCGGTCGGCGACGAGGCGATCGTCTTCCTCCCGCCCGAGGGCCCGGTGTCCCTGGACGCCGTGCTCACCGTCCGAGACGGCCAGGTCGTCGACCCGGCCGGTCGCGCCGTGCCGGAGCGCGTGGAGGGCGTGCGGGAGATGGTGCTTCAGTCACCCGCTTCGGCGGAGTCTCGGTAGAGGCGCCTCCGGTCCGCTCAGTCCGTCTTCCGCGTGCGCCGCTCGCGGTACTCGGCGAGCGTGATCGCCTCGAACCCCGCTCGCGAGAGCAGGGTTCTGACCGGCTCATCGAGGGAGATCGCGCCATCCCGGCCGGCGCTGATCGCGCTGCGGGTCGCGCCGGTGAGCCGAAAGCGATGGCCGCCGTCCACGGCCGAAGCACGCAGGGACCACGCCATGCCCAGCGCCCGCCCCTCGTAGCGGTCTTGCGAGCGGTCGTCCGGCGCCACGTCGGCCACGGTGCGGGTCAGCGGCACACCGAGCGCCGAGGACACCCGCTCGGCGGTGGTGTCGAGACCGTCCGTGTGCTCGAAGAGAAGGTGCAGTTCGAGGTAGTCGGCGGGCATCACTCACCCTGGAAGGTGCCGGGGAAGCGGGTTCGCTTCTTGGCGGGCGTGTTCGGGTTGTCAGGCAGCGTAGCCTGAACGCCCGGGGCGCCCCCGAGCGCGAACGCGTCCTGCGGGTAGGCAAGCCCATCACGGAGGTTCTTCCAGGTCGACGAGGTGGGCTGCACGGTGAAGTCGAAGTGGATGTCGCCGGACTCCTCGAGCTGGTAGCCAGCCACCTCGGCCAGCTCCTCTCCGATGTCCGCCTCCAGCTGTGCCAGCAGACGCTGGTGCTCCCAACCGACAAGGTCCGCCGACTTGGCGTACAGGTCGTCGTCGTCGACCAGTCCCTCTTCCACCATGTCCAGCCACACCTCGTTCGGAAGCTCGACGAAGGCGTCCGCATCGAACTCCGCCGGGTTGAACCGACGCGCGGCTCCGTTTTCCTCGACCTTGTGCGGCCCCTTCCAGCCCGTGGCCAGGCTGCCCCGGAAGCGCACCCGTCCGAAGGGGATGGCCGCCGTCACCCGGGCGCGCGCCCGGCTCAGGATCGTCAGGATGGTCTCCAGTCGGTCCCTCCACGCCGGCGACTCCGCCTCTTCGAGCGCCGCATCGATGGCCGCCTGCCCTTCCGTGGCGTCGGCCAGTCCGTCCTCGATCAGGGGCAGCTGTGCCTCCACGTCCTGCAGCACCTCGTCGGCCAGCTCCAGCGAGGTCTTGTTGACGTCCGCCGCCAACAGCTCCCGCGCCTCGCCCAGGGTGGCCTCCAGGTTGTAGATCCAGTCGATCATGGGCTGCTGGTTCTGCGCGTTCCCGGCAGCCCGAAGCGCCGCCTCCAGGCGGACCACGAGGTCATCCTGCCGAGCGCGCCACAGGTCGAGCACGACGTCGCGCTTGTCGGCGGTGGGCAGGACGTCGAACACGAACTTCAGCGCCCGCATGACCTGCTGCTGGTCGTCGGTGAGCGTCCCGATCCGCGCCTCGAACCGATCTGCACTGTTCTGGAGGATCGCGGTCCGCGCCTCGACGGCCAGGTTGCGCAGCTCGGCGCCGCGGTCGTGGATGATGTCGAGCTGCCCGGCGTAGCCATCCGCCTCTTCGATCGTCGCCCGCTGCTCGTCGCTCAGGTTGTTGACGAAGTCCTGCAGCCGGCTGGGCGTGCTCGCGACCATCGGCTCGGTGCCCTCGAACCACAGGGTGTGCGTCTCTCCGCCCGCGTCGAAGGTGAGGTCGCGCTCCAGCACCTCGAGCACCGATCCGCCACCCGACCCGGCCTCCACCTCCGTCGCATCCATGGAGCCCTGGGCCTCTGCGTTCGACGGGGCCGGAGCCGTCGCTGGAGCAGGTGCCGACACCGGAGCGGTACCCGAAGACGCCTGTGCACGCTGGGTCTGCTTCATCTTGTGCCTCGATCTGGAACGAGGAGGGATCCCAGAAGAGGACGGTATCTCGATCACCGGCCCCCAGCACCGCCCCGATCCACCCCCATCGCACACTTCCTCGCCCGGTTGAGTCAAGTCTCGCGCCCGGCCATCCGATTCCCTGGATGAACACGGGTCACGGCCCGACTCCCGAGCGCTCCAGGGCCCCTGGTTCCTGTCAGCGACGTTCTTCCTTCCTTTCCGGCGCACGGGAGTCGGGCCAGGGCCTTTGCTTCACTCGGTCGCGACCGAGATGGTCGTGCGGGGGAGCTGGCCCACGGTGTTCAGCACGATGTCCGGCGGCAGGGGCGGCATGTCCACGTCCTCGCGCACGTAGATGTCGTAGTGCCGCCGGTAGTGCTGCTCGATCCGGCCCAGGTACACGTACCGGGTGGGCGCCAGGTGCTTCCAGATGGAGCGCTCGAGACCGTAGTAGAACGGCCGCTTCTCGGCGCTGGCCACGGTGAACGCCACGACCTCCGGCGGCTCGTCCAGCAGCGCCTTCCAGTCGACGTCCGCCCCGTCCGGGTGGGGCAGGGTGAGCGCGCGCGGGTGCAGCTCGTCGACCCGCACGCCCGTGCCCACCGACCATGCCAGTACGCCGGCGTCCCGGGTGGCGAGGCGGGCGCCCTCGGGCAGGTGCTGGCGCAGGTGCTCGCCGGCGATCATCGTCGCGTTCGGCTTGACCACCGAGTGGTGGCGGTCCCGCCCGCGCTGCCACCCGGTCGGGTCCGCCTTCCAGCCCGTGCGCTTCAGCTGACCGGTCGGGTCGCCGGTCACCATCCACAGACCGCAGACCGCAGCCAGCACGCCCACGGTGATCTGACCGACGAAACGCCAGCTTCCGCGCTCGACCCGGGCCGCCAGGGGCATCGCTCCGAGCGCCGCGCACAGGGCCAGGGGCAGCACCAGCAGGCGCCCGCCGGGCATCCACAGGTAGACCCGCGACGCCACCAGCGCGAGCCCACCGACCAGGCAGGCGACCAGCAGCTTGCGCCAGCTCCACTTCGACGCGAACACGCCGATCAGCGCCATCACCACCGCGCCGATCCACACCTCGGCGTCGGGGCCGACGTACCTGCCGTTGGTCTTGATGGCCCCCCACCAGGTCAGGTTCGCCTTGGCCGGACCCGTGTTCGGCATGAGCGCGCCGTAGGTGCCGAAGCGCCAGGCCTCGAGCCCGCCAAACAGCGCCACCACCGGCACCAGATACGCCCAGGTGTGCGCCGACGACAGCTCCCGCCGCCGCTCGATGAGATCGATGAGCACGATGCCACCAGCGACCAGGATCCCCTCGGGCCGCACCAGCGCGAGCGCTCCGATCAGCAGGCCCGCCGCCCAGCGCCACGCCCCCCTGGCCGCCCAGGACGCCCAGATGGCCCACACGACCGCGGCGAAGAACTGGGTCGTCTCCAGGCCGTTGGTCGCCACCACCGCGTAGTGCGGCGTGGCGGCCACGAAGAGCGCGGGCAGGGCGGCGACCCACACCCGTCGCGGCCGGTCCATGAGCGCGTCGCCGAGCAACACCATGCCCACGATGCCCAGCGCGCCGAACACGAGGCCGAGCGCCTCCATGCTCTCGTGCATCGGCAGGCCGACCAGGCGCACGCCCGCCAGCAGCACGGTCCAGGCGAGGTTGGTGTACCCCTCGACCGGGGCCTCACCGCCGTTGTAGACCAGGCCGTACCCGGCCGCGAGATTCTCGGCGTAGCGGGCCGAGATATACGCGTCGTCCACCACCGTGCCCCAGGTGGGCCAGGCGCGCACCAGGAACACCCCCACCGCGGCGAGCGCGGCGCCAGCGAGGGCGAGGGTCCGTGTGGGCAGGGTCGACATCGGCGCGCCGGTAACGCCTCCGGGAGCAGGTTGCGCGCCCGCTCTGCAGCGATGCCAGCGGCGATGACATCACCCGTCACCGCGCCCGGCGACCTCGTCCCGTAGGAAGGAGACCGTTGTCGCGCGTCCCCGCGCCCGGTCTTGCCTCCTCCAGACTCCGGGGTCCCCATGAAGTCCCGCGCCCGCTCGCAGCAGTCGAGCTCCTCGACCTCCACCGCGTCGAGCTCGATGGATGCCGTCACCCAGCCCCTCGGCAACGCCGCCATGGCCGACCTCGTGCCCGACGGCATGGACGAGGAGATGGGCATGCTGGGCAGCGTCGGCGACTCGCTCGCCAGCGCATCCGGCGCCGCGGACGAGGCCCAGGCCGCCGCCGACGCCCCCCTGTCCACCGGCGCGCGCTGGCTCGGCCTCGACGGGCTCGTCGCCAGCGGGGACAGCCTGTCCTACAGCGGCAATGCCGGCCTCGCGAAGCAGGTCGACCTGACCCTGGGCATGCTCGGTCCGCTGACCCTCGGCATCTACGGAAACTTCGCCTCGGACCTGGCCTACAGCCTGACCGGAACCGTGGCGTCCGGCTGGTTCGGCGGCCGCTACGCCACCCTCGCCGGGCAGGCGCGGCTGAACCTCGACACCGCCATCGGCGCCAAGCTCGCCCTGTCCCTCGGACTCGCCGAGGCCGGCCTGCGCGGCGCCCTCGACATGAAGGGCGGACTGCAGGGCACGCTCGACGGCAGCCTCGAGCTGGACGAGGCCGGCCGCCCTATCGCGCTGCCGAGCATCACCGTGCACCTCGAGGGCGAGGTCGCGCTGGGAGCCGCAGCCGAGCTCTACGTCGAGACCGTGCTCACCGACGCCTCCACCTGGGAGGTCGGCAGCCTGCCGCTGGGCATCGTCACCGGCTTCGGCCTCGACCTGACCTTCGGCGAGGACGGCCTCACCGACCTCTCCGGCAGCCTCGGCGGCGACTTCGAGAAGAGCCCCGAGCTGGAGGCGCTGCTCGGCGACATCAGCGCCAAGGTCGGCCTCGGCGAGTGATCTGGATCCCACCGACGAGCCCGCCGAGCGGACTCAGTCCTCGTCTTTCGGAATCACCAGGGCGCTGCGCTTGACGATCTCGGTGGGCTCGAAGTCCACGTGGTCGTCCACGCCCTGGTCCGTGGCGTCCCCATCGGGGTCGGGCAGTGCCGTGCGATCGACCTTCGCCGTCGGCTCCTCGTCCGCCTCCTTGCCCGAGCCGTTGGACTTGCGACCCCGCGACAGCCCCTGCAGCCCGCGGATGAGCCGCTTGGCGACCACGTCATACTGCCGCATCTTGTACAGCGAATGCGCGTTCTCACCCGCTTCGTTGAGTCGCGCCGTCTCCTCGTCGACCACCTGGAACTCGACCATCAGGAAGACGACCCGCCCCAGCTCGAACTGGAAGTCAGGCACCAGCTCCTGGGGGAGCGCCAGCGGATAGTCGACGATGAAGTTGATCATCCGGTAGGAGGCGCCGGAGAACTCGTTCTTGCCAGAGGTCTGCAGCGAGGCGTCCTCGGCGAGGCCCTGCAGGTCGGTCGGGTTGGCGAGGTAGGACAGGACCTCGTCCGGGGGGAGCAGGTTGTTGTGGCTCTGCTCCGGAATCACGTAGTTGAACGGGAAGAACTCCTGCACCAGGTACGTGAGCACCGGCACCAGGCTGTCCTTGCCATCGACCACCAGGCGGAAGCGCAGCTTGTCGAACACCGTCGCCGCGATGTTCTGCTTCTTCGCGATCAGCTTCGTGATGACGCTGCTGCGGGCCTTGCGTGAGCCGTAGAAGGACAGGACCGGCAGGCCCGAGTCGCGCATCACCCGCGCGCGCCGCAGGATGTCGGCCTCCACCAGCTCGAAGAGCTCCTCCTCGGCCACGGGAACCTTGAACTTCAGGTCCGCCGCCTCCATGTGGTGGATGACGTGCATCAGCTTGAGGATGACGCAGCACAGCACCTGACGGCGGCGGAAGCCCGACGTGTCGCTGGCCCACAGGAAGATCTGCCGCACGTCGTCCGGGTAGCGGACCTCTCGCGGAAAGCGCAGGTACAAGCGCTCTTCCAGGTAGGCGACCGCCTCGTTGAAGACGTAGCGCAGCCGCTCCCAGTCGACCGGATCGTCGAGGTCCAGCCGGTTGAGGCGCAGGTAGCGGTCGACCTCGCCCATCGAGTCGAACGCAAGTCGCTGCCAGTCGACGACGCTGCCGCCGGACAGGACCAGGCGTATGGCCTCCACGTCGTGCAGGGACAGGTCGACCTGGGAGATCGCCCTGGACAGCACCGTGTCGAGCTCGAGGATGTCACGTCGCACGGATCGAGGATAACCCGAGCTACCTGGAGGTCCCCTGGCCGAGCCCACCCCATGAGTCGCAAGCGCGCAGAACACGGCAAGAACGCCCCGAAGGGCCGCCCCGGTAGGGTGGTCGAGACCGTCGGTCGACGGGTCCGGGTGCGCGACGAGGAGGGCGAGCGCGTCTGCTTCCTCTCCGGTCAGCGCGCCGTCATCGGCGATCAGGTGCGCTGGGTCGTCGCCAAGGGCACCGGCGGCAAGCTGGTGGGGGTCGACGAGCGCCGCACCGTGCTCTCCCGCCTCGACCACAAGGGCCGCGAGCAGGTGGTCGCCGCGAACCTCGACGGCGTCGTCATCGTCGACACCGGTGCCGCCCCGCCCCTCGCTCCGGTCCTGCTCGACCGCTACCTCGTCGCCGCCGACCGGGGTGGCCTGCGCGCGGTCATCTGCGTCAACAAGGCCGACCTCGGCCTGCCCGACGAGGCACGGGACCAGCTCGCCGTGCGCGAGGCCCTGGGCTTCCGCGTCCTGCACACCAGCGCCCACTCCGGCGAGGGCATCGAGGAACTCCGGGCGTTCATCGCCGACGAAGGCGGCGCCTGGGCCCTGGTCGGTCGCTCCGGCGTCGGCAAGACCAGCCTGGTCCAGCGCCTGCTTCCCGAGGTCCCGGACGAAGAGATCGGCGAGACGGCCGAGCTGTCCGAGTACTGGGGCATGGGTCGCCACACGACGACCTCGTCACGCATCTTCGACCTGCCCGACGGCGGCGAGATCGTAGACAGCCCGGGCATCCGCAGCTTCACCCCCGCCGGCCTGACCACCGACGACCTGCGCCTGCACTTCCCCGCCATCCGCGACGCGTCCTGCCAGTTCCGCGACTGCCTGCACCGCGAGGGGGAAGACGGCTGCGCCGTGCCCGACCAGGTCCACCCCGACCTGGTGCACAGCTACCGCACCCTGCTCAAGGAGCTCCTCGAGATCGCCGCCGGCACGAGGCGTGGACGTGGGGAGCAGGAGAAGAAGCGCAGCTGACGGGTCTCTCGAACAGCGGGGTACGTCCAAGCAGAACGGCGCATCGCCTCGCCGGACGCTACGCTGGGGCGGGCACATGAGGAGACACATGCGGCGCATCATCCTGGCGACCCTGCTGGTCGCGTGCACCGGTGGTGTCAGCGATGACACCGACACCGACACCGACACCGACACCGACACCGAGGCCCCGCTGGACCGGGACGAGGACGGCTACGACGAGACGGTCGACTGCGACGACCTGAACGAGGCGGTGCATCCCGGCGCCGACGAGATCTGCAACGGCATCGACGACAACTGCGACGACGTCACCGATGACGACGCCATCGACCGGATCACCGTGTACGACGACGCCGACGAGGACGGCTACGGCGATGCGGCGACCGAGGCGCTGGTCTGCGAGGCGCCGACCGGCTCGGTCGACAACGCCGACGACTGCAACGATGACGACGCCGCCATCCACCCCGAGGCGCAGGAGATCTGCGACGCGCTCGACGTCGACGAAGACTGCGACGCGCTCTCCGACGATGCGGATCCCAGCGTGGACCGGTCGACCATGGACACCTGGTACGCCGACGCGGACATGGACGGCTTCGGGAACCCCGAGGTCAACAAGCTCGCCTGCGACCTCCCGGCCGGCTTCGTCGCCGACAACACCGACTGCGACGACGACGACGCGGACGCCAACCCCGAGCTCGGCTGCCCCCGCTGGGATGGCCTGTGGGACGGCGAGCTGGTCCTGGACCTCACCGTGCCCGACCTGGGCCTGTCCGACACCTGCTCGGGCAAGGGCAGCCTCGAGATCGAGGAGGGCGTCCGCCCGGAGCTGGACGTCGCCGGCGGCACCCCGTGGACCTGTACCGGCACCACCTCGGGGGGCGACGCCACCATCAGCGGCAACTTCATCGACGAGGACACCGTCGACGCGACCCTGACCATCGACGGCGAAGACTTCGGCATGACCATCGAGCTGACCGAGCCCGGCGACCTGGCCGCCTCGGGCACCGAGCGCAAGACCGTCGGCGGCGTGCTGGTCATCCTGACCCACAAGCTGACGGCGACCAAGCGCTGATTCCCACCGACGGCGACCGAGATCTCGGCGATCGCCCTACCTTCCGCGCAGTCCCTTGAGCGCCTCCAGGCGGGCGATCGCCGCTTCGCGGGTGTCATAGACCTCCCACAGGAAGGGATGGCGTCCGCCCTCCGCGGAGATGGGCACGCCGTCGGCGGCATAGGGCGCGAGCGGCTCGCGGCACATCCCCTTCGCCTTGCGCGCCGCGGCGACGATCCAGACCGGCGTCCGCACGAAACCCGGCGGCATCGCCTCGGTCTGTCCGGCGACCTCCAGGTCTTCGAAGCCCGGCATCCGCGGCCAGGTCGCGCTGACGCGCTCGGGCGGACGACCCCACCCGAGCGCGTGCATCGAGAGGAGACCCGTCGGAATCGCTGCGGCCACTTCGGAAGCGGGGCCACACAGCGCGACGTTCAGGTAGTCCAATCGATAGACCGCGACGTCCTCCGCAGCCAGGAGCTCCTGCTGGAGCGAGACCTCGGCGGGCGGCTGCAGGGTCACGACCTCCCGCTTGGGAGCGCAGCCGAGCAGCAGGACCGAGGCACCGACGACGAACGGACGCATGCCCCAATGGTGGCCACGTCAGCAGACCGCGTAAACGCAGGCTGTGTCACGAGGCATCACAGGATCCGCAGCGCCGCGTCGACCGCCTCCCGGGCCGCCGTCAGGGCCGAAGCACGCTGCAGAAGCATGCGGGAGACAGGCAGGGTCGTGACCGCCTCGAACGCGAGCGCCGCGGCCACCGACCACGCGTCCGCCCCGGTCTGCAGGCCGTCGAGCACCTGCCGGGTGCCGCCGAACAGGTCCTTCGCCTGGCCGGCCAGGTCGAGGGTGTCGGGCGGGGCGGGCTTCCAGGTCGGCGCCTCCCCCAGCTCGGCGCGGAGGAAGGCCCGGACGTCATCGGCGGCGCCCAGGAGGTGACCGTGCAGCGCCTGCAGGGCCTCGTCGCGGAACAGGATGTGGTGGTCGCGGACCCGGGCGGCGACGTCCTCCTGGGCCTCGCGAAGGCGGGCCTCGAAGCGGGAGGCGGCCTCGGTTGCGAGCCCGGCGGGATCGGGACCGGACGCGTGGGACAGGTGCAGGAGCGCCTGCGCCACCCCCTCCAGCGACGAGCGGATCGCTGCCTTCTTCCTTGGGGATCGCAGGGGATCCACCGGCTTGCGGAGCAGCGCCAGCGGAGCCGGATCCGCGTCCCGACCGCCCGGCACCACCACCGGCGAGCGCGCCGCCAGCAGGCGGAACACCCGGTGCAGGATCGCGTCGTGCTCGCCCGGATCGACCAGATCGAGCCGGCTGACCACCGCCACCAGGGGCAGGTCCACCGGCGCCGCCCGCTCCACCGCGTCGCGCTCCACCCGGGTCAGCGGCTGCAGCCCGTCCACCACCCACAGCAGGCCGTCGATCGCGCCCAGGTGCTCCTCGATGAGGTCCGCCCCCGCCAGATCGTCCTCGATGCCCGGCGAGTCCAGCAGCGTCAGCCCGCCGTCGGAGCACGCCACCACCTCCGAGGTCACCCCTCCCAGCCCTTCCTCCTGCTCCGCCCCCACCAGCCGATTCACCAGCCGCGACTTCCCCGCCGACCGCCGCCCGATCACCAGCCAGACGACCCCGCCATCGCCCGCAATCGCGTCCCTGACCGCATCGACCGGCACCAATTCCGAAGCGAGCCCGATCGCCCGCTCCACCACCGCCATCCCGTCCGCACCCCGACTCACGCCCCGCCCCCACCGCCGCTGGGACTGGAGACTGGAGACTGGAGACTGGAGACCGGGCCGCCACTCCCGTTTCTCGACCAGTCCGCCCTCATCGCTCGCACAGCTCCCGCAGCGCCGCCAGCTCCTCCTCCGTCCGCGCCAGCGCATCCCCCCACGCCGACTCTCGATCACGTGCCTCCAACGCCGCCTTCTCGCGCGCGACAATCGTCTGGTCCAGCACCGCCCGCAGCTCCTCCGCCTCCCCGCGGGCCGCGCCGACCAGCGCGTCCCGGATCGGCAGCAGCCCCTCGGCGACCTGCTCCTCGAGCTGATCCCGGACCGCGTCCGCCTGGGCCACCAGCCGCCCGCGCAGCTCCAGCGCCACCTGCTTGCGGAGCCGCCGCAGCTGCCCCCCGCCGGTGATGACCAGCACCGCGGCATCACCGATCGCGTAGACCACGAGCGCCGCCCAGCCGACCGGGCCCAGCAGCACCCCCATCGCGAACAGGCCGAGGCGGATGGCGAGCCCGGCGGCAGCGCCCTTGAGCGCGCCCTCGTAGCCCTGGGTCCAGCCCGCAGCCATGGTGCCCGGCGACAGGAGCAGCGCACCCAGCGCCACGCTGAACCAGCGCTCCACCGGGTCGGGCTCGTCGCCCAGCGCGTCGGTCAGCGGCACGTGCACGGCCCCACCGGCGAAGTCGGTCACGATCTGGCGGGCGAGGTCGTCGAAGTCCTGGGCCTCACCGGCAAGCTCGACGCGGAGCCCGTCCAGCGCCTTCTCCAGCTGGGGACGCAGCGACTGCTGCCACTGGGCTATGCGCTCGTCGAGCCACGCCTCCAGCTGCTCCTGCAGGGCGCGCTCGATGCGCTCGCGGCCCCGGGGGGTGAGCAGGTCCAGACCCGCGGCATTGCCCAGGTCGAAGCTCTTGATGGCGCCTTCGAGGTCGTCCTCGGCGCGGGACAGGGCGTCGCGCAGACCCTGCCAGACCCTCACCTTCTGCCGGTCGACGAAGGCATCGACCGTGTCGGCGACGCGATCGGCGATCTGGTTGAGCTCGTCGAAGCGGGGCTCGAGGCCCTCCTGACGGGCGCGCAGCTCCTCGACGCTGGCACTGGCAGTCGCCTTGTCGACTGCGGCCTGACGCACGAGGCCGTCACGGATCCGCTCCGCCTGGCGCAGCAGGTGCAGCAGCTGGGCCCGTCCGCGCTCCTCGACCAGGAACCGCTCAAGGCTGTGCTCGAAGGCGGACAGGCCGCTCTGCTGCAGGGCGTCCGCGTCGGGCTCGGCGCGGCGGGAGCCCGACTCCCGGTCGTAGCGAGCCAGCAGGCCACCTCGCGCATTCATCAGGAAGAAGCGCTGTTCGAGGCGATCTTCGCCGTCCACCACGCACAGCGGACCCAGGGCCTCGCGGGCACCGGCGCGGATGTCGGCCAGGTCGCGCGCCGGATCGCCGGAGAGCGCGTCGAGCAGGTCGACCATGGTGACCGGGAAGAACAGGTTCTCGAGGCCCAGCGGCAGCAGCTCGCGGCGGAGCGTGCGGCGCTCGAGCTCGGTCAGGAAGCGGGTGGCGTTGAGCACGAAGATGACCGCGTCCGCCTCGGGCAGCGAGCGCAGGGTGCGCTGGGTGCGGGCGTCATCGTCGTCGAGGCCGGGGGTGTCGAGCAGCACGACCCCGTCGCGGAGCAGCGGCAGGGGCCAGCGCACCACCGCGCGATCGATGGCGCCGAAGCGATCGCTGACCTCGGCACCGGCCTCCTCCTCCGAGCTGGTGCGCAGCTGGTAGCGCTCGAGGAAGGCCTCTGGCGTCAGGGTCTCCGCGGGGCGATCGTCGCGGAAGAGCACTTCGACCGAGGGTTCTTCGCCGTGGACCAGCTCGGTCAGGATGGCGGTGCAGGGGTTGACCTTCACCGGCAGGACCGGCTGACCCAGGAGCGCGTTCAGCAGGGTGGACTTGCCCGACGAGAAGTTGCCGATCAGCAGCACCACGAAGCGTCCGGCGCGGGCGCGGGCGGCGGCCTGGCGCAGGTGGCCGACCAGGGCGGGCTCGGCCTGCACGCCCGCGGCGACGTCGGCGAGGGTGTCGAGGCGATCGGCTGCGTCCTGCCGGCGCAGGGCGAAGCGGTGCAGGGCGGAGGTGTCGTCAGCTGGGCTCATGGCGAGTGCTCGGTAACGCTCGGGGGGTTGGCGGGAAGGTCGCTTGTGACGAGAATGACGGCGGGGGGCGCACGCTGGGAGCTGTCGAGGCCGTCATCATCATCCTGGCCTGCCTGGTGTGGCTGGCACCAGGGCTGGTGTTGCCGGCGATCACGGCTTTCTTTCGGGCGATCGGCGTCCGAACCTGGCCGGTGCTCGAGCTGGTGGGCATGGCGATCTCCGCGGTGATCCCGCACGTCTTCGCCCTCGTGCTGCTGTCCGGTACCGTCATCAACCCGATGCTCGCCGAGCCGGTGCTCCCGGACCAGCAGTACCGGACCATGGCCCCAACCACGATGGTCCCCGCGGAGATGCTGGCCCTCGGGCTCACCGTCCAGGGTCTGTGGGCGACCTTCCTCAACGCCGTGATCCGCCAGCCCCGGGACAAGGACCAGGACCCGCGCCAGCTGCACTTCGTCCCAGCGGCGATCTTCGCCGCGCTCACCGTCGTGGGCTCGGCCATGCTCCTGCTGTGGTCGACCGAGGGGCACCTGAACTACGGGGCACACCTCGCCGTGGGCGCGATGCTCGCGATCGCCATGCCGCTGGCGTTCTTCACCGGCCTCCGCGCACCCGAGTCCCGGATCCTCCCGGCCCTCCTGGGCCTGCCCGCAGCGGCCTGGTCGATTGGCCTCGTGTCGTACAGCCCGCTCGGCGCCGCTGCGGCCGGCCTCGGGTTCCTGGTCCTGGCGCTGGTGCTGACCGCGTGGCCCGGAGGGCGACATCCGCACCTGTGGGCCTGGACCCTCGCTATCGCCCTGTGCCTCGCGCCCAGCGCGCTCCTCGGCGCCCAGGGGCACGCGATGGTCCAGCGCACCTGGGACGCGAGCCTCGCCCAGACACGCCTGCATGCACTGGAACGTCAGCTTGGAGCTCCGCTTCCGGCGTGCGGAGAGAGTCGGGTCCCCCACCGGGAGACGGTGTCCGCACAGGCCTTCCTGGTGCGGCGGGACGACTTCTGGGTCAACCGCAGCATCCGCAAGGACACCCACGCCGCCAACTCCGCCATAGACCAGCTCACCATCGCCAGACCGCGCATGGTCGATGACGAGCCCCATGAAGACCGGCCCATCGCCGAACAGCCGCCGCGCCAGGACGCGGTCCTCGTCGCCGCCGCCCCGAACCGGACCTGGTCCGAGGTCGTCCCGCTGATCCACCGGGCGGGGGCGGTGCCCGGCACCATCGGGCTGGCGTGTGCGGACGGCGACCTCCTGCGCGCCGTGCCCACCGTCAGCGTGCACAGCCAGAACGCCGGCTCGGGAGCCGCGTGGACGGCACGGATCGAGGACGGCCGGATCCGGCTCACGGTGCCGGGTCAGGCGCCCTGCCTGGTCGATTCGCTGGCCGCGGTGCAGGCGTGCGTGCCCGCGGGCGGCGCGTACGGCGCGTACCCCGACGTCCTCGTCAGCGTCGTTGGCGATCCGCCGTTCAACACCGTGGTGCGGTGGGTCGGCGTCCTGAGCGATCCGGTGCCGGGCGTACAGACCCGGATCATCCTGCAGGAGCAGCAGGGCCCGCTGCCTCGCCAGCCCTGAATCCCGGGCTACACTCCGTCGATGGAAGACCTCACCGAAGAGCAGATCGCCGCGTTCGAGACCCAGCTCCGCGCCCTGCGCGAGGATCTGGTCGCGGCGCTCTCCGACGCCCGCACCGACACCGTCGAGCTGTCCAGCGCCCAGGGCCGCGTCTCGCGGGTCGACGCGCTGCAGCAACAGCAGATGGCGCTGGCGGAAAAACGAAGGAATGAAGCACGAATTCGAGCGATCGATGCCGCGCTTCGGCGCGTCGACGACGGCGCCTACGGCGAGTGCACCCGCTGCGGCGAGCCCATCGGAGACAAGCGCCTGGAGGTCCGGCCCGAGGGCCCGATGTGCCTGGCCTGCACGCGCGCGTTGGGCGGGTAGCTCCCCCCGGCACTCCCTCACCCGCCGAGCCCCAGCTCGCCGACCTGCTCCTCGAAGCGCTCCAGCGCGTGCCGGGCGTCGTCCAGGCGGGCGCGGTGGACCCGGAGACGGGCGTCCAGCTGGGCGCGGGCGGTGGCGCGCTCGGTCTCGAGGCGGGCGGCTCGCGCGGAGCCCAGCGTGTTGAGCTGGTCCTCGAAGCGCTGCAGCTGCTCGCCCAGCACCTTGTCGGCGTCGAGTCCGAGCAGGCGGACCGCCTCGCGACCCCGATCGATGAGCTGGTCCCGGCGGGCGTTGTCGCTGTCCCGATCGAACACCGACCACGCGACGCCGCCGCCAGCCACGATGAGTGCAGGGATCCACAGCTGAAAGCCGGCCAGGAGTGCGGCGCCGCCGATGCCGGCGGACAGTCCGAGCGCACGTCGCCAGCGGCCCTTCGACGGCACCGGGGCGGGGTGCAGGGCCGGCAGCAGGAGCTCCGCGTGGGCGAGGGCCTCGTCGGCGAGGGTGACGTGGCGCAGGTCGTCGCGCACCGAC
>MDTC01258564.1_pt1 | contig 18730 bp, 8 predicted proteins | sample 811181 | NCBI WGS metagenome assembly MDTC01 (sample SAMN05326644, study PRJNA326480) | marine metagenome | isolation source: seawater | place: Pacific Ocean: North | collected 2011
CTAGAGGCGTTATCCTCCAAGTCAACCTCTACTACTGTAATACGTTCAGCGTTAGAATCTACATCTATACGAAGATCGTTGATCAAATCCTTTTGAATTACGTTCGCCAATTCAAGAGAAGCAACCCTAGAGGCGTTATCCGCCAAATCCGTTTCTACCACTGTTATCCTTTCGGCGTTAGAATCTACATCCGTACGAAGATCATTGATAAGTGCAGATTGTATAATATTGGCGGCTTCAAGATTCGAAATCCGCACGACATTATCGAGATGATCCGATAATAACGTAAGACCAGTTAACGTAGTACCATCACCGAAATAACTTCCATTTGGTCCGACAATTAAATCATTTTGCGTGTAAAGTTTTCCTAATATATTAACATTTATTTCATTAACAGTATCGTTAACAATGTCGGTAGCTTCTAAATCACTTTGTGTATAACCAATCGTAAATTTGTTCGTCCCACCGTGATGAACGAGTGCAACATTCGCAATAGGACGTTGCATAAGAATACCAACATCTGTAGTAATAAGATTATTGTTATTAGCTATACCTATGATAGCGTCATTAATAAGTTTTGTTTCTGACTCAACAACAAAACGATCACCGCGTAAAAATATGTTCCCGGTGACATCGAGATTTGACGTTATGAGTGTAGTGTCGTTTGTTGTAGAAATAAAAGAATCTCTTAAAAATTTATTTGAATCCACGTATGGTATTTTAGAAACTCCCAATCCAGAAATTTTCAAATCACCGCCTATTTCCGCATCTGCTTGAGTAACTATTCCCGTGTTAGGATTATTAAATTGTGTAGTGTTCGTTGTAACGTTCCCAAGATCTGTAACGAACTGAAGATTCGTATACAATTCAAGATTTGTAACTCGTAAATGGTTGTCGAATAAATCAACTTCTACTACTTCAACCCTCTCCGCATTAGAATCTAAATCTGTTCTTAGTTCGTCGATTAATATAGATTGTACAATATTCGCATCTTCTAACGTGGTAATTCGTATGGCATTAGAATCTACATCTGTACGCAGATTACTTATTAATGCTTCTTGTATAGTATTAGCTTCTTCTAAATTATCAATTCGAATAACATTATCTGCGAGATCTATTTGAACTTTAGTAATTCTTTCCGAATTTGATTCTAAGTTATCTTCTAATGTGTCTATTCTCGTTACGTTATCCGCGAAATCCACTTCTAACACAGATAACCGTTGATCATTAGATTCTAAATTATCTTCTAGTGTGTGTATTCTCGTCACGTTATCCGCAAAGTTTACTTCTAATGTGGTTAGTCGTTGATGGTTGGATTCTAAATCATCTTCTAGTGTTTCTATTCTTGTGACATTATCCGCAAAGTCCACTTCTAATACTGTTAATCTTTGATCATTAGATTCTAGATTATCTTCTAATGTATTAATTCTCGATACATTATCAGCAAGATCAATTTCTACACGGGTAAGTCTTATTGAATTAGATTCTAAATCTTCTTCCAATGTAGTCACTCTAGAAGCATTATCAGCCAAATCACGGAATAGTATTTCATCTTGTAACTCAAGAATAGTAACTCTCCCGTCGTTAGAATCTAAATCCGAACGGAGATTGGATATAAGACTAGATTGAACACTATTTGCTATTTCAAGATTTGAAATACGTAAAACATTGTCACTCAGATCATTTTCTACGACTGTAACCCTATTATGATTAGAATCTAAATCAATGCGAAGGTCTGTAATTAAATTTGCTTGAACTGTATTAGCGTCCTCGAGTATAGAAATTCTATTAGCGTTAGAAGCGACATCTACTTCTAATACACTGACTCTAGAGTCGTTCGATTCTAAATCTACGCGAAGATCTGTAATTAAATTCGCTTGAATACCATTCGCAATTTCAAGATTAGATACCCTATGTCGAAGAGTTGCTCCTAACTCTTGTTCGACTATAGTAAGCCTTTCATGATTAGAATCTACGTCTACACGTAAATTCGAAATAAGTTCTGATTGAACTATGTTTGCATCTTCTAAAGTAGTGATTCTGGAAGCGTTATCAGCTACGTCTGTTTCTAAAATAGTAATCCTGGAATCATTAGAATTTAAATCGATACGAAGATTTGAAATAAGTTGAGACTGTATCACGTTCGCGTCTTCTAAACTAGATATTCTAGATGCGTTATCTTCCAAATCGCGTTGAATCACTTCATCTTGTAAATAAAGTATCGTAATTCTAGTATCATTAGAATCCAGATCAGTTCGGAGATCATTGATCAAATTAGATTGAATCACATTTCCTTCTTCTAATAACGTAATTCTAGAAGCATTATCTGCGACGTCACCTTCTAATATAGTAACCCTCTCTTCGTTGGAATCTAAATCCGTGCGAAGATTGTTTATAAGACCCTGTTGAATGACATTTGCGTTTTCTAATACTGTAATTCTGGAAACGTTATCTATTAAGTCTGTTTCTAGCACGTTTACTCTTTCAGCATTAGAATTCAAATCTACACGAATTTCATTAATTAAGTTCGATTGAACTACATTCGCGTCTTCTAATAAAACAATTCTAGAAGCATTTGAATCTATATCTACACGAATACCAGTAATTAAATTAGATTGAATAATATTTGCGTCTTCTAAACTAGTAACTCTAGAAGCATTATCATCAAGATCGCGTCTAAGTAGATCACCCTGTAACTCTACAACCGTAAGTCTGAGTGTGTTATCCGCGAGATCTGTTTCTAAATCGAAAACTCTTTCAGCATTAGAATTCAGATCTGTACGAAGCTCGTTTATCAATCCCTCTTGTATTATATTAGCTTCTTCAAGAGTTGTAATCCTAGACGCATTATCTGTAGTATCAATTTCTAAAACAGTAATACGCGCGTCATTCGAATCAGCATCTATACGCAAACTCGTGATTAAATTTGCTTGAATTACATTAGCATCTTCTAGAATAGATATGCGAGAAGCGTTAGAATCGGTATCTACACGAAGATCTGCGATTAAATTAGAATGAAGACTATTTGATTCTTCTAAACTAATAATTCGGGAAGCGTTAGAATTTGTATCAATTCGAAGATTCGCAATTAAATTTGATTGAACAGCGTTAGCCAATTCTAAATTACTAACTCTGGCTTCTAAGCGTGCACCTATATCCTGTTCGAGAATAGTAACTCTAGCATCATTATCGGCAAGATCGATTTCTAAATTTGAAACGCGAAACGCATTATCGATCATATCCGCTTCTAAAGCGACACCCGTCAACGTTGTGCCGTCACCGTAATAACTTCCACCGGACTCAACTGTGATATTATTTTGAGTTATTAAATTACCAAGTATATTTACAGTGATTTCGTTACTCGTGTCGACAGTTATATTATCATCGGTTAATGTACTTTGAGTATACCCTATTGTAAATTGATCATCATACGAACCTTCGTTTATACCATGATGTATTAAAGAAACATTAGCACCGGGATGTTGCATAACGATGCCTATATCAGTACTATTTAGTGTATTATTATTAGCGATTCCTATAATTGAGTCATTAATCAACTTTGTATCAGATTCTACTATATATTTTTGGCCACGCATAATAATGTTACCGGTAACCTCTAAATTCGAGGTTATTACAGTTGTATTGTTTGTACTAGAAATATGCGAATCTTTTAACATTTTATCAGAATCTATGTATGGAATTCTAGTTGATGACAGTTCGGATATTTTTACATTAGACGCAATCAAATCACCCATTTTCACACTTCCATCAACTTCTAAGCGATGCGATGTTTGACTAACACCTATACCAACGTTCAAATCTGTAAAGGTAGTTAATCGCTTTAAATCGTAGACTCGCGCGTGACCAGCATCTGAACTAGAGCCATCATTTAAAAATGCTCCTATTATAACACGTGAACCATCTCCGGATACTGATACAGATTTTCCCGAATTGTCATTATATACTTCGCCATCTATATCATTTAAGACTTTAACCCACTCAGAACCATTCCAATCATATACGCGAGTATGACCAGAATCGGAACCACCATCGTCATTACCAGTTGCACCAATTACTAATCTCTTACCACTATCGGATAAATCGATAGAAATTCCGGAGTAGTCATATGAATTTTCACCTCGTATATCAGATCCCATTTGCGACCATGCGTTATTTAGAAATTCATATACCCGCACATGACCAGAATCTGTACCAGAATCATCATTATTCAAAGCACCACCCGCGATTATATTTCCATCCCGTGAAATAGAAACAGAGAATCCAAATTTATCGTCATCAAAAAATCCTTCTATAGGTGTACCAACCCGAGTCCACGTAGAAGAAGTGTCTACAAAATCAAATACACTCACACTACCAGTATTACCAGATCCCGCATTTTGGGCACCCACCACAATACGAGATCCATCGTGTTTCATAGCTACTGCCGTACCAAATTTATCTTCAATAGAATCACCGTATATAGAGTTCCCTATTTTATTCCATGAGGACCCATCCCAATCGTACACTTTAACTTCACCCGAATTTAATCCATTAGAATCACTTGTTATGGCACCGGTAACTATACGAGATCCATCATATGACATATCGACCGACCATCCAAGTTGATCTCCACTGTTAGAACCGTCTATATCTCCCCCAATTTGCATCCACGAATTACTTTCATATTGATATACTCGTACATGACCGGTATTATCATTGTTACCTTTAGCACCTATAGCTATTTTTGAACCATCCACATTCATCGCAATCGAAGACCCCGAATAATCCATAGACGCTTCACCGTCTATGTCATTACCGATTTTAATCCAATTAGACCCATCCCAATTATATACTCTAACATGACCAGAATCTGTATCCGTGCCATCATTGAACGTAGCTCCCACCGCAATTCTCAATCCATCATTAGAAATTCTAACAGACGTACCCGAATAATCGCCAGCCGATTCACCGTCAATATCATTACCAACCTGAGAGTGAGCAATTAAAACACCTTGTTTAAATAAAACACGCTTGTCGTTATCTTGGATTACGTCACCGGTAAGAATTATATTCTTACCTACGTTGATATTAGAAGAAGATACGAAACCGGTCACGGGGTTTGTAAATTGCACGACATTAGTGGTCGTATTTCCCAAATCTGTAATAGTTTGAAGTGTACCATCTCCTACAATATCTTCTAAATCTGTGATTCTTATATTATTATCTTCGAGATCCGTTTCTAAAATAGTAATTCTTTCATTATTAGACGACATATCGTCCCGTAATTCTGATATTAAGTTTGATTGTATGATATTAGCAGTCTCTAGATTGGAAATACGGACGACATTATCTGTAACATCAGTCTCGAGTACAGAAAGTCTGGCGTCATTTGAATCGGTATCTACACGGAGACTATCTATGAGATTAGATTGAATATTATTCGCAATTTCAAGATTAGAGATACGTATGACATTATCAGTGATATCACGCTCAAGTGTAGTAACTCTGGAACTATTCGAATTTGTATCGACACGAAGATTATTTATGAGGTTGGATTGAATAGAATTTGCAGATTCTAAGTTAGAAATTCGTATTACGGCATTACTTACATCTAATTCTATATTTGATATAAGTTGTGACTGAATCACGTTTGCTTCTTCTAACGTAGTTACGCGAACCGCATTCGATTCTAGATCAGTTTCAAGAAGTTCTACTCTAGAAGTATTATCAGTTAGATCTACGCGTAATTCGGTTATTAAGTTTGATTGTATAATATTTGCGTCCTCCAAATTAGACACGCGCGACGAATTATCACTAACATCTGTACGCAAACTTGTTATTAAATTAGATTGTATAATATTCGCATCTTCTAAGTTAGATACACGAGAGGAATTATCATCAAGATCTAAAATCAAGGTATCTATACGCGAAGCGTTAGAAGCTATATCTTCTTTAGCAGCATCGAGTCTATTAATTTCATCAGTAACTTTCACGTTCAATATAGATATGCGATTTGAATTATCATTCAAATCTGTTTGTAAATTATTTATTAAATCACGTTGAATAGTGTTAGCGAACTCTAGATTAGACACACGTAACGCATTCGAAGCAGCATCGTTTTCTAATACAAATATTCGCAACGCGTTATCATCTGTATCTACACGTAGATCTGATATTAGATTAGACTGTATAATGTTAGCTTGTTCTAGTACAGTCACTCTAGACGCATTAGACGTAACATCATCTTCGAGTATACCTACTCTAGAATTGTTAGAATTCACATCCACTCTAAGACTATCTAATAATGTAGATTGTATACTGTTAGCTTCTTCTAGTATTGTCACTCTAGATGCGTTAGATGTGAGATCATTTTCCAATATAGTAACCCTAGAATCATTAGAATTCATATCTGTGCGAAGTTTGTTTATAAGTCCAGCTTGAACTACATTCGCTTCTTCCAAATCGCTAACACGGAACGCGTTATCATTTAGATCTGTACGAATGGATATTCTAGCTAGTTCTAACACATTTATCCGACTTGCGTTAGAATCCATATCTCTCTCCAAAACGAATATTCTATCCGCGTTATTATTCAAATTAATTTCATTAATAGTTATTAAATTTGCTTGAACGGCGTTGGCCAATTCTAGATTTGAAATTCTAGAAACGTTAGAATCGAAGTTTGGTTCCAATACAACGTTAATACCATTAACGAAAACATTAGTTGCATGTAACACACCAACGTTTGCGCTACCATGAACATCTATATCAAATTCAGGTGAATCTGTTTTAACACCCAATCCACCGGAAGTCGTTATACTCGTTTCTGTATTTGTGAAGTACACGGGTAACGATATAGTATTTCCATTAACAGCAGCATCTTCCAGTGTTGTGGGCAAATCTCGAAGCCGTCTACCATTACCTATATAAGCATTTGCAGATACGTCACCGAAAATAAAAACATCCCCTTCAGCCACTAGAGAAGTATCCGGATTTGTAAATAACACCGGTATATCTATAGTATTACCATTCTCAGCTGCATCTTGTAAAGAAGTCTGAATATTAGATATTTGACTACCATCTCCTACAAACCCATCTGCACTTACTAAACCACCCGTTTCTATATTACCCGTAGCACTTATAGATGTTTCGGGGTTTGTAAATTGAATACTACTAGAAAGAGTATTTCCCTTTGCAGCGGCATCTTCTAAAGATGTCAATACACCTGTCAACTTACTACCATCACCAACAAAACTTTCGGCGAATATATTACCATGACCTAGAACTATACCAACGGTATCATCTATTTTGATATTGGACCCGACGTGTAAATTACTTTCAACTTCTACTTTTCCTGAAAAAATGTGTCGTGTGGTCCCTACCATTTATATTAACACAGATAAAATGTGTATTGAATTCCTGCAAAGAGTGAATTCTTTGAAGCAATTTTTTATAATATGAATGCATATAAGGCGGAAGAATTTAATACGTATGTACCCACTGTGAATGTCTTTACGTAAATTTTACATGCCTGTTTATGTGCACGGGGGCTTCCGTTTATATTTAAAATATCCGAATACGTGTCTAATTCTTCCCAATTTTCCGTATTAATTGAATTAATATTAATTAAAAATGCTGTAATAGAACATTTGGTAGTAAATGTAAAAGTCTCCGGATCACGTGATGTGTTTATATATTTAGTACCCAATGATCCTATAAGCCAATCGGGTACATTATTATACATTCCCCAAACTCTACCATAATCGTCTGTAACTATATATTCACCTTCATGAATTAAAATTTTTTCTTGCTTGGGATCTGTTATATTTATTACAGTATTTATCAAATTCCACCTAGCCGTATTAATAAATGAACCATTTACATGAAGCGAAGCAACTGGATTAAAAATATTTATTCCGGTTTGTTTATTTGCACCGTCGACTGTTAATATATCATTACCACTCTCACATACCCTTAAACGTTTACCTCCAGATTCACGCACGCCAATGCTTACATCACCACTATTATAATATATATCATTATCTAAAGAAAGCCATTTTGAATCAGTTAAACCCGTTAAAGCACTTCCATCCCCATGAAATCGAGTAGCATACATATTCCCCGTAACGTGAAAAATATTCGAATTGTCCTCGTCATCATCGGGTAGACTGGCTGCGTTTCCTATACCAACACGCCCACACGATTTATCTACATAAAATGTAGGCATTTCTTCACCTGTAGATAAAATACCTGTAACGAGTTGAACATTCTTAGAAGTCATCTACTATAAATAATATAAAAAACATATTTGCAAATAAAGACGTGTTTCATTTGAAAAAACGTTTTTAATAGTTAAAATATACGGTGGGAATGGATAGTGCGCCTATACTTTCTAGTTTACCCGCTGGATTGTGAGAAATATATTCTATAAAAATTGAAAAATTACCCTTATTTTCTATAGTGTTTAACGGTTGTATTCTGACAGTTGTTGTGGTCGTTGTAACATTTATATCCCAAGGATTAGTGTTATTTTCAGTACCGAATACAGATAAAGGTCCCTGTGCTATAGATTGAGGTGTATCGTCACCGCCGCGTTCACCACCTGCGACATCTAATATCATTGTACTCACTTCATCATCGTTATTATCGATAAGTTGTGCAATTATTTTTGCATAAAATGGGTGCGTTGTAAACGTAATATTTAATCTTGCACCTTGTGCGGTGGTGCCGTCTGGTATATCTGACGCATGACTATACGTTTTTTTATTGACACCTCCCATATTCGTTATAATACCTCCAGTCACGTACGCGTGACCTTTTGTATATGTATTTCCGTTCGCTGTTATAACGTTTGATTCTGTGTTATTATCTATAAATACGCTCTCACCAACTGAAATAGAATGTATCGGTGATGTGTTTATGACACCTACGTTTGATTCTGTAAATAATTTTCCATAAATATGAACATTCATAGAATCCTTTTCTTCAACATTTGATGTTACTTGAGTAGCTTCCATAGCACTGTTAGATGTATACGCAATCGAAAATTCGGTTTTATCTGCGTCATAATATACACCCACATTAGAACCGTTTGGACCTCTATTGAATATATGACCCAAATCAAAGGTAGCAAGATCCGTGTTATTTGAACCTATTTCTACGAGTCCATCTTTAATTGTTGTGTTCGTTACGTGGATATTAGCCACTGTCCCTACAGATGTCACATTACCTTGCACAAATAAATCACCTGCAACAGTTACGTCACCGGATGCATCGGTTTCTACAGCGGATGAAATACCTGCTAATGAAAGGGGAACTAAAGTTCTAAATAACTGATGCGTTTCTTGATTATATACTACTAATGTATTCGAAGAAGATAGAGAACCATCATTTTCAAAATGAGTAGCTAACTCTAAAGGGGTGATATATACACCACTTGCAATAGTTGCATCTATCTTTTCTTCACTGGCATTGATAACTATGGAGTTTTCCGCCTGATCTTCTCGACAATTTTTGCCAAATCTAAGTTTTGTTGCACCACCGACAGTACTTAAATTCTTGGGCATTTAATATACTTATATATTTAATTTGCGTAAACTAATCCCGCCATTCCATTATTTACTCTTAGAATGTTATAATTTACGGCATAAATAGGGTCAATTATACGTCTATTCTGACTATGTAATTTTACAGACTCTACCCTACTAAAATTTAAACTACCACTCGGCTGATAAGAACTTGTATTCAAACAAAAGCAATACAAAAAGAAATCTGGAGATGTTACGTAATTTGTATGATAATAACTCATTATATCTACGAAATGAGGTTTGGCCCATTTAAATTGGCATATGTCTGTGCCATTTATACTCAATTTTATTTTATTATCAACGGAAGTTAACGAACTCTCAGAATTTGTGTTCGAACATGCGATATATTTCACCGGGTGGTTAAATGTTAAGTCCTGAATAAATTCATCCGATGGGATGCTTTTTTGAACCTGTGTTATAAGAATATTACGAGGTCTTGATGACATAATACCTCGTTCTTCATTATCGAGATAATAATAATTTGAATATGCTTCAATGTTATAATTACTCGCGTCAGGACCCCAATCTATACGCAATTCAACTGAATGATATTGTAAAGCGACAAGTGGTATAGCTGACTGTGGTCCTTCACAAAAAAACATTCGCACCGGGTAAAAGAATGATCGTGCAGAAGCTCCGGGATGAGTACCATTCGATCCTTTAGATACGTTTGGTGCACACGTATCTATAGCTATTTTTTCGGTAAAATCATGGTCTTGAGTATCTATAACCTGCCCCCCGATTAATAATTGTACTTTATTAATTATTCGCCCCCAATCTTGAATGTCAACGGCACGTGAATTATTGTCTATGGAAAAATATGTATATCCTAAAAGATCACCGTTTCTTTCGAAATGAATAGACGACATAGAATTATTTTTTATAGCTCCTTGAATAGTCTGTTTTTCAATTGATTGCGAAAAATTACTATGTCGTTTAAACGTCGAAGAAAAGAATGAAATTTCTGGTTCTCCTATTATATGCTCATCCTGTGCGCCAATAGAAATCAATTGGACAATTCCAGATGACATATCTACTATATTAAACCTATTTTAATTTATGAATGTATAACGCCCTGAAATTTAAGCAAGATTCCGTTTCCTGCATGTAATACGAAATATAAAAGTAGAATCCCCTATATTAGCTGTAGTCCCATCTTGTTTGTCAATATTAAATGTTAAGCGATTTAATTTTCGTATAGGATTGTGATAACATTGAACAATTGGGTATTCATCTCGAAATAAAAACACCTTAGTTCCAATTTCACCGAGAGATGTATGAGCACCTAAAATCGTTCCAAAAATACCGTTAAGGTGATTCTTTGTATCGACTGTAGAATCATCATCACCGGAAAAGTTTATTTCTGCTTGCGTTTGGTGAGTAAAATGTGTACGAAGTTCTTCTATACCTATATGAAATGCCTTTTGGTTCGTACCATCCGTCGTGATCATAGAAGCAGAAACTAAACGTGCCTGAACAACATTCTCAATTGGAGTGGGTAGAAATGCTGTGAAATCCGATTTAGAGCTACGTCCCAAATTATCAACTATTACAGTGTGAATCTCATGTTCGTAATCTGGAATATCGGGCTGAGATGGAGTAATTATAAACGCCATTTATAATACACTCAGAAATTTTCCACTTAAAAAATATGTATTTTTTTAACTAGAAATTTTATATTTACATTATTTTTTTACATGATCTTGTAATTCGCGTGTGCACGTACGAGCTCTTGTGCACCGCATACACCTCCTACGCTGGTGGAGTATACACTGTCTGTACATTCGGAGCTACCTTTAAGGCTTGTTAAAGGTTTTTCCGAAACAGCCTGTATGTCTATAGGTGCGGGGTCATATGTGCTTACCCTAGAAGCTCCGAAAAAATACTGAATAGCAAGTATAGCCACAATTATTATAACGACCATTTTAAGTGTTGATCGATTTGTTGAATTAAGTCTCATTTATTGTGTACTGATATTTTTTTATAAAGTGCGTTAAAGAGAATAGATTAGTTTCAATATAGAGAGTAATGGACGGTGAAATTATTCTCGATCGGGGAACCGATTCCGTTATGAAATTAGATGCAAATGAACAAGCTATGATGGATGAAATTGAAATTGATTTTGGTCAATCTCGTACACATATCCCCCCAACTATACAAAGAATGAAAGGTCACCGTGAAATGCCAAATGTAAATTTTCAGGAAGATGTGGATGCATTCGCAAATCCTATGAAACATAGCGCACCTACACAACCTCGCAATGATGATCCTATAGATCACGGGGAATATGTAGATGATACACCGTATGATACAGGACCAGCTACCGGAGTAGATTACGGACCTGATGCACAACAAGAGGAATCTCCCTCGTCTGGTTATAAAACTGTAGACGAAGAAAAATCTGATTTACTTAATAAACTTGGGCGACTCGAAAAACGAGGGTTTACGGTGAATAAAAGTTTAAATGCTTATTCTCCGGTAGACGAACTTCGAACTGAAGTTAAACGTATAACATACAGTATAGAAGTAGACAAATCTATAAAATTCTCGCGTCGTATGCTCATAGCATGTGTGACAGGTTTAGAATATCTCAATAAAAGATACAATCCATTTGATATCCAGCTCGATGGATGGTCAGAAAATGTTATGGAAACACAGGATGATTATGATGAAGTGTTTGAAGAGTTATTTGTTAAATACCGAACCAAGATGCACGTCGCACCAGAAATCAAACTTATAATGATGTTAGGTGGTTCGGCTATGATGTTCCATCTTACAAACTCCATGTTCAAGCAAGTTATGCCTAATGTCAATGATGTTATGAAACAAAATCCAAATCTAATGAACAGTATGATGTCCGCAGTTCAAAACACTATGGCAAATCAATCACCCGCTACAGAAGCCCGTGTGGGTAGCAGCGACAGATATGAAATGAAGGGGCCGGGTCTAGATATTTCGAGTCTAATGGGTAATATCATGATGCCTCCTAATCCTCCCATGAATACGACACCCATGACCAGTCCGACGGAGTATACACCCGACGTCGACGACGAAGATGACATTTCAGATATAGTATCCGAAGGTGGTGATGTTACACAGGAAGGAGATGAAGATGTTAAAGAGGTTAAAGTTCCAGCAGGGAAACCCAAACGGGGTCGAAAGAAGAAAGTCGAAATTAATTTGTAGATCTATATAAATGATAGGGTACGCACCTTTCGATTCAGAAGAAATTGTCGAAGTCGTACCCACTCCCAGAAAAAGAGAGGTCGTTACAAATGATTTCGTTAATGGAGGTGCATATAAAAAGGTTCAATCACGTCGTATCATACAAGATGATACTGAATGTAATTACCTCGTCATGTTTTTTATAGCGGGTGTTATTGCACTCGCTGCTATGGACGCAGTAAAAAGATAATCTATATTTTACCCATTTTAGACTCAGTCTAAAATGTGCAAAATATTTACATTCCCACAAAATGCCCACCAAATGTACTCGCGTTGATATATGTATTACTAGATATAGAATTACGAGGAAATACACCCTCACCTTCTATTAATTTTATATGCGTAGACGATTGATGTTGACGATTATTACTTGAATCACCAGCTGGCAACCAAGCTTCAAAGTTCGTCCATGACTCTATATCCCCATTTGTACGTTTTATATACCACTGTATTTTTTGATTATCAGTTGTGTTTACAATTTCACATTTAGCATTTACAAAATATATCCCAGTCATGGGTGCAAAATAAATCCCTTTATCTTGTCCGGAAACTCTGAAACCTTTAGTAGACGCCTCTACACCAGGATAAGAATCAAATTCAACAACATTAGTAGTATTACTCAACATGGCAGTATTAGCATTCCATATCCCACCCGCACCATGTATAAAAAATGTAAACGCTTTTTGTATCACGAATTCATTCGCAGAAACATTTCCATTAACAGTCAAATCTTTCCTTATTTTAACATCTCCTCCGACAACAAGTTTTTCCGATGGTGCACCATAATTTAAAAAATCTAGATGCGTTGGATGACTACACCTGTTTTCGCTATTGTCCACCGGATCTACCCAAACAGGGTCGCTCACATCAGGTTCGTATGTTTCAAATCCAATCATTCCTATGTAAGCAGTTTGTATACTATTGCCAGATGTACTACCTACTACCATTTTTGACTCACCCGCCCATGTTTGTACACCTACTGTGATAGCATAAGAATATACAGTTGTCGAGCCCGAGAATTCACCTCCTATGGAAGATAAACTAGCACCTATTGCAACACGTTTACCGTCACCCGATAGAGATATATCAGAACCAAAACTTTCACCCGCCACCTGTCCAACGAGCTGGTATCCCGTTAAGTTCCAGTTTGAACCATCCCAATCATACCCCCTAGCATGTCCTATACCAAATTGATTATTAGAAACACCGTCATATTCTTTCGTACTCACCATTATTCTATTCCCAGAATCTGCTATTGAAACTCTCTCACCAAATCTATCACCACTTCTACCAGAACCGTAAACATCATTACCCTTTTTAATCCAGTTATTCGAAGAAGTATCCCAATAATATATAGATACAGAGCCAGCTGAAAATGCATTTGTATTTACATCCATTACTTTAGGCTGCCCAAATACTACAGTTTGTCCATCGGCTGTAATATCTACACTAAATCCTATATCACCGTTATTTACACCTGTAATATAGCTCCCTTGTTGAACCCAATCCGTACCAGACCAATACCATATTCCTACATTAGTATTTAAACTTCCTATAATTACATACCGTCCATCACTAGATAAAGATACACTCGTACCAGCGCCATGTGAAAATGACCCCCCTCTTTTTATCCATGAAGCTGAAACCCCATATAATCCATTCCAGTTGTATACATCTGTTACGTTATCTGTACCTATAGCTATAGTTGTACCGTCGCGTGACATTGATATTGATTGACCAACGTACTCGTTAACATCGGTACCTTCAAACGTTTGCCCTAATTGTATCCAATTACCTTCAGCCGTCCCAGTCTCGTTTATATCCCATACATACACTTTAACATACCCCCTATTCGAATTCCAATTACGCGCAGAAATAATAAGTCTTGGATATTGACGAGGAGAAGATTCTATAGGCATTAAATCGGATATAGACACATCATATCCAAACGATTCATTTTTTAAGACGCCTTCTAATTTCGTACCAACTTGACTCCATTTACCACCTTTAAATTGAAACACTCGAACCTGTCCACATTGAAATAAATCGGGTGTAGAAGCTTTCCAAGCACCAGAAATTAACCAATCGCCGGTGCTATTTAAATCTACGGCATTTCCTTCTTTATCTCCTCGTAACAAACCTGATATACTTTCACCCACAATAGCGTAAGACCCCGTACCACTCGCAATTGGACTTAAACCATTACCAACATGCGTCAAATTTAAACGCGTTCCATTTATCATGATAACTTGTTCGGAAGGTTCGAATGTAGAATTTATACTGGCATGAATATGGTACCATTCGTTCGGAGTAAATCCTTCATTACCTACACCTATATGCGAAGTTAAATCACCTGCAAGTATGTACGTTCCATAATTTACTAATAATGCGTATGTGGGAGCACCGGACGCAATGGGTGATGAAGTTAATTGAATTTTAATCATTGATCCATTTGTCGTCGTACCATCAGTACGCACTCGCTCTACGATTGTTACAGTAGAACCTCCACCTATGGATGCTGTAATAGCCTGTGTTTGAGTTAATTTCAACCAAAAAGAACATTTCCATGTTAATATTTGATTAGCTGAAATGGTATCGTTATATGACATCTCATTAAACCCAGTTGTGTATATACAGGAATGCGCATTTCCAAACTGCACGGCACATTCATTAGATTCGAAAGTAACATCTCCTTCAATTACCCCTATAGTGTCATATCTCCCCCAACCCGGTCCCGGTGTCGTATTTTGTGTATTAATATTCGAATATAGGAAATCACCGTTCGTTAAATTTGAGACGAGTGTATTTTTTTTGACAATTTCTCTATTTCTAGTGTCATAGAATATTCTATATGGAAGTTTTTCTATTCCTTTTATTTGGTTTCCAGAATAATAACCAGCGTTTAGTCTTCTTCTAATATAAGCATCACCTTCAATATCGACTTTTGATCTAATATTGGCAGAAGCGCATTCATGTGGCATAATAAATTCCGGATTAAATTTAAAATCACCTAATGCATTTTTAGTCAAGGCGGGTCGCTGTTCTAATAATAAATCATCACGTATATATTCATCTATATGAAATTCGGGTGCCTTAATTCTAACTTGATCTAAAGCTCCTTCATTTGAAATGAGGTTTGTAAAACGTTTACTTAACAGTAATTCAGAAAACCCCTGTTGATCTGGATCTCGATTTGTAGAATCATAATATATAGTTCTGTTTTGTATTGTCGCACTCGCATAATTATCGTCACTGGAATACGTGCCGCCAAATTGTATTTTTTTTCCGGTGGTTACATTTGACGTATCGGTTGAACCATCGTTAGTACCAACATATAAAGTATCAGCTGATAAATATCCACCTATGATGGTATTGCCTTTTATAGACTGTGTTAGCACAACTGAATGTGTAAATATTTTTCCAGTTACAGTGTTTGAATTATACCCCGTACTCCCGGTAGCTATAATATTACCACTACAAATTGCGATATCACCTACGTTATCATCTATAGCGTCGATATCGGGTAAGAATATTTGTGGAGAAACTTCGTACCATTTATCACCGCTCCAATCAAAAATATGAATCGCACCACGTGAAGGGTTAATTTCGGAATTTAAATATGTATTTGGTGGATGTTTGTAAAGAACGGCCATTCGCTCACCTTGATAATCTAAACTAAACACTTCACCCATTCTACCACCCGCATTAGGGCCTACCAATGCAGATGGATTTTTATCCCATGAACTAGATTTTTCATTCCAAAGCCACGTTTCTATCTTGCCTACATGAGTAGAAAAGTTAGTTCCATCAACACTGTATCTAGGGGAACCGGCCATAATTCTATCTCCACCCGGTGCTATCCTAACACATGTTCCCAATGCAGTATAATCAAATGCGGCAACATTACTTACATGTTTAGATAAAGATGGATATGAATTTTCAATAAAAATATCTTCGGTATCTCCATGAATATCATATCCTAGTTGAGAAACGGTACTTGACCAATCAGAATTATCACATCGTAGAATTCTCACCCAACCTAAAGTTGCTATACTGTTTAGATAATCGTCGTTTCCAAATACTTCGAATTTCCTTACACCGGTTTCATAGAAAGTACCTCTATCTATGAAAGTATGTGGAAGTTCACTTATGGGAGGATTATTTTCAGGTGCCGCCGATCTAAATGTATACGGAATTTGGGAACAGTTATCGTTATGAAGATACGTTATAGAATTTCCGGGTGCACCGATTACTATATGCCTGGCATCCGGAGTAATGTCCACTGAAAACCCATAATTATTTTTAGATAAAGCACTCGTAGGAAACGAATTACTCGACGGTATCATATCATAAAATGTGTCAATGTCATACTTAATTTTTTGAACCGTCGAACCTTCGCTATTTTCGTATACTTTATTCCACGTCCTAGAGGAATTAATTTGATATACATATATCTTATTTATACCGGGTGCTCCTATGACAATTTCATTTCCACCGTCTTTCGATATTGATACACTATGTCCAAATTGATTATTTAATCCTGAATCAGGTGAATTTATCACTGTGGATTTTATGGTATTCGAATTCCATCTATTTTCACCTACACCAGTTGTGGTTATAATATGAACTTTATTACTACCGGGTTCACCCACAACTACACGGGTACCATCCCAATTAGCTTTTAATGCAAACCCCAATTTACTATTAATCGATGTACCATTTATGGTATATAAAGAAGTGGTGAATGTATTAGAATTCACTTCTTGTGTATGATCTATATACTCAAAAATATCGAATTGACCAGTATTAGAAAAATACTCTGAAGAACCAACGAAATAATATTTCGAGTCAAATGAAATATCTATACTAGATCCCATATTTTGACCCGCAGAACCTATGAGTTCAGGTCTAGTTATAGTTCCTGTGTCATATGACATCTAGTATAAATTGGGAATAAAATTTTATACGTATAGCGCTACTAATCAGATTCAGTTATCATTACAATACCAGAATCGGGTTGCGTAGCTTGTACAACTACATTTTTTATAATCAAATCTTGAGCTGCTGTAATCTTATTACAGAAAATTTCATCTATAACATTTAAATTTTTCGAAACGTATATATTTCCCGATATTAAAACTGTATTAATACCAGAATCGTCTATCACGACATTAGAGCCGACTTGTAATGTTTGGGTAGTTAATTCATTTACATTAGATATACCTACCGGACCTTTAGTATAATAAAGTTTATCTCCATCGGAAGACCAATCTTTAACGAGTTCGGGTTGCCACGAAGGAAACCCATTTACACTCTTTAAAACTTGATTAGCATTCCCTATACCGAACCTATTAAGAGTGTTAGTTGCACTCGCATATATGAGATCACCGGCTAAAAAACCCGAACTAATACTTGACGAATTTGAAATTATAGTCGCCGATTCCAAATTCGAAACTCGAGACGAATTGGAAGTAAGATCCGTCTTCATTTTCGAATTCGATTGCTCGAGTATGTTTACTCTAGAAGAATTATCAGAAAGATCTTGTTCTAAATTAGAAACTCGTATAGCATTAGACGAGAGATCAGAACTTAAAGCCGTTCCAGATAATTTTGTACCGTCACCTAAAAACGAAAGAGCTGTTACATTACCCTGTATTACCGCATTTGAAGATGTTGTAAAAGACGTGGTAGAATTAGCAAATAATACTTCGATATCCGTTGCGGCGCCGTTATTAGTTACACCTTGTAGATTGCCTATAACAGTGTCGGGTGCTGAATTAACAGTTACATTTCGCCAACCAAGTGTACCCGGTGCTATGATTGTTAAAACGTCTCCTATAACCGAGCCGTTCGTAGTAAGATTGTCGGCGTCAACATTTGCGTCGGCGTATATTATATCACCTTTTGATTCTAGTATA
>MDTC01256308.1_pt1 | contig 18726 bp, 20 predicted proteins | sample 811181 | NCBI WGS metagenome assembly MDTC01 (sample SAMN05326644, study PRJNA326480) | marine metagenome | isolation source: seawater | place: Pacific Ocean: North | collected 2011
AGACAAAGAAGAAAAGATGAATAATAAAATAATGTTTTTTATTGGTCTAACAATTTTTGTTGTTTATATGTATTTTCTATTAAGCATTATTACAAAACAACATAAATTGGGTCAAAAATATAACAATTTAAGTGACGAAAATGATTTTGACGGAATTGGAAATCAAGGCAGAGTTCCGAATAAAAGAAATTAAAAATTTTGTTTTCTATTTTTATTAAAACACGTAATCAAAAATTATTCAACGGCATCATTGATTTTCATAACCACATTTTACCCGGAATTGATGATGGAAGTAAATCAGCAGACGAGTCTCTAGAAATGCTTGATATGTATGAAGCTCTTGGTATAAAAAAAATTTTTGCCTCCCCTCACATTTATAAGGACTTATATCCAAATACTACTGAAGAAATTAATGATTCATATGAATCATTCAGCAAAGCATCAAAAAATCATAATGTGAGTTTGTTAGGTTATTTAGCGGAATATATGATTGATGAGTATTTTTTAAATGAGATTGAAAAAAAAAAGAAATTTCTAACTTGTTTTGGAAATCATGTGCTTGTAGAAATGCCATTTTTTGGAGAGATTAAAGTTTTGAACAAAGTTTTATTTTTATTACAAACTGAAGGTTATTTTCCCATATTGGCTCATCCTGAAAGATACAGTTTTATAAAAAATATTGATGATATAAAAAAAATAAAACACAATGGTATCAAGATGCAGTTAAATGCTCTTTCGCTCATTGGGTTTTATTCAAATGAAAGTGAAAATAAGGCTAAATTATTTTTAAAAAATGGACTCTATGATTCTGTATCCACTGACGCACATAATATTAGTCAGTTAAAAAAACTTCAAGAAATAAAATTGAATAAAAAAGAATTAATTGCTTGGAGGCTTATTTGTGAAAAACAGCATAGCCTAACAAACGTTTAGGATGACTTTTCAGAACCATAACCATAACCATAACCATAGTTATATTTGTATTGATAGCTATATCTGTAACTATATCCATATTTATAATATGAAGAGTTTGGAACCGCTTTAATACCGTTCAATACAAGGCCTATGTTGTTCACTTTCTTGTTTTTAAACAAATCACTTATAAAATGAGTCAACTTATTATCAGTAAAATGAGCACGTATAGTATAAAGAACTAAATCAACTTGTTTTAAAATAGGTATTGTGTCACCAACTAGAATTAGAGGCGCTGAATCAATAATAATGTAATCATATGACTTTTTAAGTTTTGTTAACAAATTTGAAAACTCTGAAGAGCTTAATAATTCTGCGGGATTTGGTGGTATTGGTCCACTTAAAAGGACATCTAAATTGTTCTTAAATACAGTTATTTTTTGAATAAAATCTGTGATTAAAAAATCAGAACCATCAATTATTAAATTAACCAACCCTTTATCGACTGACTTGCGATTAATATTCAAAATCTTATGTAATTGTGGGTTTCTTAAATCTGCCCCAATAAGCAAAACCTTTTCGCCTGCGGCAGCATAACTCGCTGCAACGTTATGAGCTGTAATTGTTTTACCTTCTCCTTTTATGCTAGAAGTACTTAAAATTACAGAACAAGCATTTTTATTTGGAAGTTTAAAACTAATATTTGATCGGATAACACGAGAAGATTCTGCAAAACTACCACGTGAATCAATTATAGATTTAACATCCTTATTAAATGGTACTTCTCCTAAAACATCAAAATTAGGGAGTAATTTTAACAATTGCTCTCTGGAATGGATTTTTGTATCAATAATTTTTAAAATATATAAAACTGTAATAGGAATTAATAATGCAAATAAAATGGAACCAAGAATTATGAATTGCTTTTTAGGGGATACAGGTACAAGATTTGTGTTTGCGTAATTTATAACTCTTGTGTTTGGTACGGTGGACTCATAACTAATTGATGCTTCTTCTCTTTTTTCTAATAAAAACATATACACCATTTCAGCGATCTGAAGTTTTCTTTGAAAGCCAAGTAAGGTGGCCTCAAGCCCAGGAATTTTTGAAACTTCATCACTAGTTTTGTTTTTTAACTCTTTAAACTTTTCTAAAGAAGTATCCAAGTTTGAAATATAATTATTAATACTTGTGATAATATTATTTTTTAAATCATTTAACTGCCCGCTTATTTGAACAATCAAAGGGTTTTTTGTTGTTGCTCCAGCAAGAAAATTTTTACGATTTAAAACCAGTTCGTTATAAGACAATACCAATTCATTAACATTTCCACTTGTAAGACCAATATTGGTTGGTAAAAAGCTATAATCTTCCTGACTTTCAAGATTTTTCTTAAGTGACTTTGCAAGTGCTTTTTGAGTTTCTAACGTAAATCGTTCATCTTCAATTGTTGAAATACTAGACAGTGCAGTTGATGTTTGTACTTCAGCTGAAAAAATTAAATTATCAGACTTAAAACCAATAGTCTGAAAACTCAAAGAATCAATTTCATTCTTTATTGATACTAGTCTATCATTAATAAAATCTATGGATAATGTAAATATCTCTTGCTTGTTACTGATTTGAGCATCATGGGCAACACTAATCAAGCTGTTTATTATAGCTTCGTTTCTCTTGATATTTGGACCCTTAACAGAGATGTCAATATTATCTCCATCTTTACTACTTGCATTGACATTAATTTGATTAAATAAATTATAAAATGCCTTTAGCTCTGTGGTTCTTGAAATCAAATATTCATTTGCAATTGTATCAACAGACTTATTTAATGTTAAAATAAAATTGTCTGTTTCAAAAGGGTATGATGAATCAAAAGTAATTTTTTCTTCATTAAATTCAATAGTACTACTATTTGGTTTTAAATTCAATACTATTTGATCAAAAGATTGATCATTCTTAAATTCTATCTTAAAAGGTATTTCAGAACCAAAAACAATAGATTTTTTTACACGTCCAACATTATAAATAGTAGTTCGTAAATCTAAGGCCTTTGAAACATTTTGAACATTCTTATTCGCTTTAAGTTGGGCAATATAGTTATCAATTTTTGTCCTGTTAAAATTAAACATTGCACCTGTTCTTTGTGATAAAAACGACGATGGGTCAGATGATAAATCTTTAACTTGTAAGGTTGATGTTGTAAGAAATGTCGTACTGGTATATCTAAGGTATATATAAGCGGAAGTCAAAAAAACTATAAAGGAAAATAAAAACCAAGGCCAAAAAAATAAATAATATTTTAATGCTTTAATATTTAAATTTATACTATCGTTGTTCTCTAAATTGATATTTTCTTGATTAGCGCTCATTAACGAGTTATTACCAAAATTAAACTAATAATTAAAGATAAGACTGAAGATGCTGTAGCCACATTCCCAACGAGTCCAGAAGATTTCACTTTCGCAGCATTTGGACGCACATATATTATGTCATTTTGATGTAAAAAATAAAAATCAGAATGTAAAAATTCTGATTTGGTGAGATCCAAAATATAACTAATTTTTTTACCGTCTTTATTTCTTGTAACAAGTATATGATTTCGATCGCCGTTTATGGTTAAATCTCCAGCTAATCCAAGAGCCTGTGGTATACTTATGCGTTCTTCCAAAACTGTATACGTACCTGGATTTTGGACTTCACCTAAAATTGATACTCTAAAATTTAGAATGCGGATATTGACAGATGGACTTTTTATATAAGGGCTTAATGCATCTTGAATTTGTAGAGAGAGACTTTTTGTTGTTTTTCCAACAGTACCAACATTACCAATAATTGGTAAATTAATATTGCCATCCTCATCAACCAAATATCCATCTACAACGCGATTTTGGATTTGAGTTGGGTTACTTAGATTAGAGTATCGCCGTTGAAAAATATCTACACTTTCGGGATTAAGAGCCTTTATTTGAATGTCAAGAATATCCCCAGGTTGTATATTTAAGAATTTAAAACTCTTTTGCAAGGATGTGTTGCCAATATCTTGGAAATAAAAGACATCTTTTTTGGAAGCACATGAGGCTAAAAAAAGGAACACAACAAGGTAGATACTCTTGTTTAGTTTCATTGTAAAATTTTGACAAAAATATATAATATAGTTCAATTAGATGTCTATATCTATCAATTAACTTTTTTTACCATATTTAATCTAAAATTATTTTAAACGACAAATTTCTGTATTCTTTGATGAAAAAACTTAATATTAACATTACTTGTCAATCTAAAGAAAGTATTCTTTAATCTGAAAAATTTCACATCAGAAAAGAAATGGACTCGCTTATTAAATTATTAAAGAGCTTAGTATTATTTAGCAATGACTTATTGTTTTAAAAAATTAATTTTTTATCCTAATTTTTCTTTTTATTCTTTGAAACAACCACTTTCTGTTTTCACTATTAAACATGGATTTACAAAAAATAACAAGTCTTCTTTTTAAATTGATAGCAAATAACATAATATCAATTTTTGGATTTGATTTTTTTCTATTTAATGAAAACTTAAATTTTTTTAAATAGTTTTTTGAATCTTTTGTTTCAAAGTGTTTTAAGGATTCTAAATCTCCAAAAATAAAGTTGCAATTCGCTACAAAACAATTTAATGGAGTCATTAACTTGTTAAAATTTGAAATAACCTTTTGAGTATTGGTTTTTTTTGACAATAAATAAACATCATATGCAGGTCTTAATGAAAAGATTCCAAGTTCAAATGCATAATCATTTATCTGATTAGAAATTATTGAAAGTGATAATTTATTTTCGTAACTCATGACTAAAAAATCATTTATTAGTTGGGCATCTTCGCTTATTATCTTAAAATTAAATTCGTCTCTATATTTTTCTATGGTGACATCTTTGTGGATTTCAACTGCTGCTATATTTTTTGGTTTGTGTAATCTTGAATAATGCCTAAATCCAGGAAAGTTTTCTAATTGCTCTTCTGACTTTAAATATTTATCATTTTTAATGATCTTAATTGCTTTAAAAAAATCTTTTTCAGAAAACAAGAAATCAATATCTCCTACCATCCTTTCACCAATATCATCATACAATCCCGCTAGGAGGTTTCCTGTTCCTTTTAAAAATATAGGTCTAACTCCATTTTTTAATAACTCGTTATTTAAATCCTTTGATTGTTCAAGAATTTGTTTGTTCCTGTCTCTATTTAAGTTTGTTATATGTTTCATATAATTAATCAAATCAGAAGGAAGATATTTTAAAAAATTAGATCTTTTATAATTACAGTAAATCGCAGGCAATACATAATGAGCTGTACTTATTTTAACCACTAATTCCCAATCCACATCACTTGTTTTAAGAACAAACTCTATTTCGTCTCTATTTTTTTCTTCAATAGAAATTGTAAGTGATTTGGCAATAAAAAATAAGGTTTCTTTATAATTCAATGACTTTTTTTTATTATTAAAAAGGGTCATGAGCTTTATCTATCCAACTTTGACAAGCCGCTTCATTAAGCCCATCTTGATTAAACTTATATCGAATCGTAATTTTTTTTGTAAATATATGCCCTAATGTGGTTACAAAAAGTTTTATGCTTTCAGTATTGGCAAGCTTATCTAAATTGGTAAATAGATTATCCGATATTTTATCATAGACTGTTATTATCTTTTTTTTAATAGATTGAAACTCTTCTTTGTGTAGTAAGCATATAAACCACTTTTCTAAATCACTAGCTGGTTTTAAATCAAATGTCATGAATTAAAAAATTGTTTGAGCTTAGACGTATTCTTTCTTATTAAAGTTAGAAAATTCCCAACATTATTACTTCTTATTGCTCTATAATCTTCTATAGATTTTTTAATAATATTTTTTAAATTTCGGTTAGATATCCCACCTGTTCTCATTTTTGTTATAACTTTTGGTAGGTACCCAAATTTTAGTTCCGAATCCTTAAAAATCCGAAGTATAAAGTCATAATCAGCTGAAATTTTATAAGACAAATCAAAAAGACCATGCTTTTCGTATACCTCTTTTTTTAAAAATAAAGTTGGGTGAGGGGGCATCCATCCTTTTTTTAATAAACTTTTATGATAATCCAAACTTTTCCAACTTCGAATAATTGTTTGAGGATTATTTTTATATATATATTGTAAGTCTCCGTACACACCATCCAAACTTTCAGATTTCATCATTGAAACTATTTCAGAAATAATAGTTTTGGAGTTAAGAAAATCGTCAGCATTGACAAAACCTATAATATCGCCAGTTGCCATTTCAATACCTTTATTGAATGCATCATAAACGCCATCATCCTTTTCAGAAATTAATTTGATTGACAAATTCATTTTTAAATAATTCTTTATTACTTTCATTGAACAGTCACTAGATTTTCCATCTACAATAATATATTCAACTAGGGGATAATCTTGGTAAATAACGGAATCAATTGATTTTCTAATAGTTTTATTTGAATTGTAAACGGCAGAAATTATAGTAACATTTAATTTCATTTGTTTTTAATTTCATTAAATTTTAATTGAATCATCGACTCGTAAATCATTCTCATTCTACAAAATACATAGCCTTTCAGTCCATCTAAAAATCCTAACTTAAAAAAATAAAAGCTAATAAATACAATAAAAGGTCTAAACGGTAAATGATAACTCAATCGTTTATAGAATTTTCTTCTTTTAGTAGGATCGGCTGATAAGAGTAAAGATATATTAAGGGGCATAGCAACTTCTTGAACCATTACTAAAGCTTCCATTTGAGAATAATTATTGTGTTTAATAAACCACCAATGTAAACCTTTATTGAATGGATAATGAATCAAATGATTTTTTAGATTTAATGTTTTACCCTTGGTAATATATTCCTCATTTATTTCACGCTCAACAAAAACATGTCCTTTTTTAAATAATCTTGGAAACCAAGTTGGATATCCTGAGCTATATTTCAACCATTTACCTTCAAACATATCTTTACGTCTAACTCTAAACATACTAATGTCATTATTTGATATAATAACGTTCAAAATTTCATTTTTTAGATTTTCAGTTACAATCTCATCAGCATCAATCATTAAGATCCAATCACATTCTTGATTTACATGTTTTAGGGCCTCATTTCTCTGTGATGCATAATTATCAAACTTTCGATATTTTACTTTAACATTAAATTTTTTTGCAATTTCAATTGTATTATCAGTGCTGAATGAGTCAAAGATTAATATTTCATCTACAAATTGAAGATTTCGTAAACAGTCATGAATTATATTTTGTTCATTATATGTTAAAATAACAGCAGAAATCATTTTCCAATAGAGTCTTCTAAATATTTAATAGAATTAGATTTATATTTTTTTAATAGCTTATTAACATTTTCAAAAGAAACAAAATCAGAATTAAAACTTTTGTCACCTAGAAACACAATTCTATCAGAAATATTAAATTCATTTAACAAATCAACTTGTCTACTATTGTTGTCTTTGCCTTTTTCTAAAATTACATTAAATGAAATATTAAAATTGATTGAAAAACAAGCTCCATGAAAAGAAGTTGTTAATATATAACTAGCATTTTTAAACCAAGCCAAAAATTCTGACGGACCGGCGTCTAAAATATTTTTAATACTTAAGTTTTTATCACTTGGGACTACACTTTTACAAATCCGAACAATTTCTAATTGTTTTTCTTTTGCAATTGATTTAGCTAATTCTGTTATATATGAATTCTTATTAAAAACATAAATCAGAAGGTATTTTTTGGTATAATTTATTTGAGTCGAGAAATCAGTCCAGTCTTTTTTATTCAATAGAAAGGTAGGATCTAATACTAAGGCACAATCTCTTGCAGACATTTTCTTTACTAAATTAACACCCGAATTTTCTCGAACACTTATTGATGAAAGCTCACATAAGTACTTTGCATATATTTTATGATATTTTTCTGGTATTTTATCAACGCCAAAACTTGAAGCGTATGAAATCTTAACAGAACCATCTGGGGCAAACTTTAAAAAATATGGCTCAAGGTTTGTGTCGTTATTTGGATTCCACACCTGATCACTTCCTACTATAAATACATCATACTTATGGTCTGCATTATACAAATCTTCAATTTTTCTGAAAGTACTTGATAAAACAGAAAACCTTTGATGAAAATATAAAAATCTTTTTGATCTTTTTTGAAATGTTTTATAGCTCTTAATTGTTATAATCTTATTAAATACTGGATATAGGAACTCTTTAAGTCTTTTCTTTAAAGATAAATTAAATGATGATTTAGATTTTTTTGTTTTGATATGTTGAGGATTCTTATAAAAAGCGTAATCTATTATTTCAGATTTATATCCAATTTTAGCGAGAAAATTCTGAAGAGCGAATGCTTGAAGTTCTGCGCCATAATTGTTTACTTTAAGGATTGTTATTATACCAATACTTTTCATGATATTTTCCTGTGTTTTATTTCTTTTGCAGGACTACCTCCATACACTCGCCAACTCTTTAAATCCTTAAATACTGAACTTCTTGCTCCAACAACACATCCTTCTTCAATATTGACTCCAAGCCCAACAAAAACATCAGTAGCTATCCACACTAAATCATGTATTACGATTTCGCCTGTAACTAAAGGGTTATGAATTTTGGTAATGTCATGTGATGCAGAACATAAGTGTGAAAATTGAGAAATTGTTACCCTATTACCAATTGTTATTTTTTCGGGGTTGTAAAGTATTACATTATCTCCAATCGCAACATAGTTTCCTACAATTAGATTATTTGGACTCCATATATTTACGCTTGATTTAATCTTGCATCCGTTTCCGATTTTTGCCCCGAAAAGCCTCAGAACAAAAACTCTGTAATTACTTAAAAAAGGTCCACAAAATGGTTTAAATAAAAGTTTATAAAATAAATTCCAAATTAACCTGTAAAACTTATTCTTGAAAGATAAATTATTTTGATATCTGATATATGGAACTTCTTTCATATTTTGATTTGTCCAAAAAATTTTCTTAAAAATTTTTTTAAATATGATTTAAAATTACTAATGATCTCAACAAATCTTAAGAGATTTAAAAAAGGCTTCATTTTATTATTATAGATATTAAAATTATTCAAAGAGAGTGCTTTTATAAAGTACTCTCGAGAATTGTAAGTGGATTTTGTTCTTAAGGAATAAACCAATTTTCTAATATAGCTTACTTTAAATTGTCCAGGCTTAATTCTTTTAATTGGTACCCATTTATGTTGTTTTTCTTTTTGTTTAAGTCGGAAAGATAAGCCTTCCCTTCGCTGTCGAAACCCCCCAGATTGTGATTTAATAGCATCATCCTTATTTATTTTTTTTAAAAAAACCCTGTTCTGTTTTGATGCATTTTTCACAATATCTAATAATTCTTTATTTCTAAAAATTAATAAATTTTTTCCCTCAGTTTCATACTCAAATTGAGGCAACCATGCATCACCAATACTAAGATCAGCAGTCTCACCAGTAACATCATCACAAAACTCACATGCAGGTAACATTAAAGCACCTTGATTAAATTTACCTCCTACTACATGAGAACTATCCTTAATTTTAATTTTGTTTCGAATTTTACTAAATACTTTAAAAATATATTTTCTAGCAGAAATATTTTTTCCTTTTGTCCTATATTGAATATTCTTTATTTGATTTGGAAGAATTCCGACACTCCATCCCAACGATATAGACCAATTAACGGTTTTATAATGGCCACAAACAAGTGAAACAGTATATTTAATTTTATTTTTTATATCATCATCAATTAATTGTATTCTCCTAATTGCTTTTATAAAACAAGGAACTCCGATAATCAAAAATTTTCCTTCTATTCTTTTTAATTCATTTAGAACTTCTGAGAGTTCCATTACATGATATTTTGTTTTAGATCTGGATTTAACAACATCTAAGTTTTTACTTATAGAATATTTATAAAATGCATCATTTGGATGTTTTCTATCGTTTTCCCGCACGTGAATTATCCCATCAATCAAGCTAAGAGCCATAAGCTCATAACCAATCCAAGTCCCCATTCCACCAGAAGTTCCATTTTTTCTTATTTCAAATTCATTAACATGTGCAACAAAATTTTCAATATGATAACCCAACTTATCATCAAACTGAAAACTATTTGAATCTAAAAATTTTTCAGCTAAAACATTTTCATTTAAGTTGGGGGATAATGAAGGACAAACCAAATCTAAATTTTTAAGATTTGAATTTGTTAGATTTTCAAATACAGGCTTATACTCCCCATATTTATCTAACTTCATTGAGTTGCCAGAAATAAATGCACAAGCACCACAACCTACACAATAATTTCCATTGATAACATTCTCAATATTATTTGTCATTTTGATAGATCTACATTTGGCATATTAATCGATTTTTTCAAAATCAGCTTTAGATTTACCTTTATCTAAATTCAGAAGCCAATTATATAAAATAAACATATCTCTAGCAACTGCTTCCTTACTGTACTTTTTTTCAACTAAAATTCTGTTAATTTTTCCCCATAAAATTATTTGTTGTCGGTAATAACTCAAAATTAAATCCACATTCTTCATATGTTTTGGATAACATTTTTTCGTGCTTCACAATTTCATGTTTTGTTTTGAATCTATCTTTTATTTTTTTTGCGGGAATTCCTCCATAAATAGTATATGCTTCTACATCTTTCGTGACTACTGAACCTAAGGCAATTATAGCACCATTCCCAATTTTTACACCAGTTAAAATCTTACAATGTGATCCAATCCACACATCCTTCCCAATGATAGTTTCGCTTATAATCTCTCTTCCTGAAAAAATAATTGGTATACCAGATTTATTATAAGCATGGTCACTACCAATTATGCTAACATTATTAGCTAGCATTGTGTATGCGCCAATTGAAACTTTAGGATAAATTATGCAATCAGGGCCTATATATACATAAGGTTCACATTTTAAATCTGAACAAAGTTTTGATTTACCTCCAATGTAAAACGTACTATGAACATTCTTTAGATTATATTTTTTTCTTAACCAAAACATCCTAATAAACCTGTACAGTTTTCTTAATTTACTTTTCATTCAGAACCCTTAATAAAATTTCTAATTGATAATTAGGATTAAAATAGTTATCTATTCTTTGAAAACAATTTCTTCTAATTAAATTTCTGTCTTTATGACTTTCTAGCCAATTAATTAAAACAGTTTTCATAGAGTTTAAGTCGTCTCTCATAAAAAATTCACCTGTTTTTCCTTTCAATATTGCTTCAAATTCGGGCATTTGTTTTGTGAAATCATTATGAGTTAAGACTGGTGTCCCGTACATCATTGAATGAATCGCTGTTAACCCCACGTTCCCAGGTGATAAACATAAGTCAGCATTATAGATAAGACTACTTATTACTTTTTCATTATATGAAGCCCCGTAAAACCAGTTTGAATTTTCTGCATTATACTTTTTTACTAATAAAATTAAATTATTTAATTCTTCGCCTTTACCAATAAAAACATTATTTACAAAAATATTTTTTTTTCTTAAACTTTCCTGTACTTCAATTATATAATTTAATTTTTTGGCTTTAGTTAATCTTCCAATAAATATAAAAACCGGATTTTCATTTTTAAAGTATTCTTTAAAAACATTTGAAGGTTTTAATTTATTTCTAAACTGAATATGATTCTTATAATCTAAGGAATTATAAATAACATTAAGCATTTTTGAATTGTAACCTTGTTTTATCATTATTTTACGAGCATAATTACCATATAATAATAAACCGTCACTCAAATTAAAAAATATTTTTTTTATACTTTTTTTTAAAAACCCTTCATTCCCATAACATCCATGAGTCCATAAGTAAATTTTTTTTCTTGTAAAAAAGGCTAAAATCAAAATGACCCAATCACTAAGACAATAATACTCGCCCAGTAAAATATAGTTCAAGTATTTTTTTTTAAAAATCAAATGAATTGCTCCTAATTGCCAGTAAACAGAAGAAAATATTTTTTTATTCTTTAATTCTTTTTTAAAATTTTTTAACAATGAATAATCTAGTTTCTCAACATCATTCATTTTGTTTCCAAAATAAAAATCACAGGAGTGATTGTCCAATAAACGGAAAATTCCGAGTCTGTAATGTTGTGCGTAGTTGTAAATTAAGCATGTTTTAGCTAACATATTTAAAAATAATATATGTATTGAAACAAAATTTTAAAGACCCTTAAATATAGTTTTTAATAAAATTGATTTCTTTTTAAATTTATCAAAATCAGCATTTTAATACTTTTACTGTAGATGTTTCCAAAAACAAAATAATAATTTAATTAATCTACCATTTTAAAAAATGTTTCAATGTAATAAATGTAAAGTTAAGTAGTGACAAAATTATTTTTACGAAATTTATTCATAATTGCTAATAATATCCAAAATTCAAAAGAATTCCAAATAGCTCCTGATGTAAATACAAATAAAGTGAAGCATACAAACGTTATGTAGATATTTGCTGTGTTTTTTTTAACACCCTTAAATATATTTATGATAGAGAGGTACGCGAAAAGTAACCCTCCAAAAAATCCCAAAGCCATGAAAGACTCTAAAAATAAATTATGAGGGTAATAATCTTTGTAATTATCAAAAATTTTATCACCAAAAAAAGGATTATTAATGAATTGATTAATTGCAGACTTAAAGTGATATTCTCTACCACCATAATTAAAATCACTTTGACTTAAAAGGCTTTCATTTAATCTATTAATTAGACCGATTGATTCTGAATAAGTAATTATTAGGTAATTAAGTCCAATTAATACAACTGAAATACCAAATAGAACAATAAATTTATTTTGAATTTTTGAATTTTTGAATTTTAAAAATATCATAATTATCGATAATAGAATGCAAGTCACTAGCGGACCTCTAGAACTTCCCAACAAAATCAATGTTATTGCAAGCACAAAACCAACTACATAGAAATATAACTTTACTTTTATTTTTTTAAATAAGATATTATAAAATAATAATGTATGTAAAACTGTCCCAACTCTTGAAACTAATATTGGATTAAGAGGACTCCCTGTACCATCATTAATACTATCATCACCATACATATATCTGTCTGAAAAGAGTTGAAAAAAATCTGTTCCATATAACAGATATAATCCAATTAAAACAAAAAGACATTGCACAAAACTCATGTAAAAAAAAGATGTGTTTAATTTAATAGCATTAATATTCATAAAAGAAACCGCTATTACAGGAATAATTATACCACCAAAATGAAATAAATATATTTTTTCAGCTTCTATATATGGGTTTGAAATATTCCTTATGGATAAGTCTAAAATAAGTCTAAGTGAATATAAAAATAAAAACAAAGAAAATAAACCAAATTTAATTTTAGAGAACTTATTAATAGATTTAAATATTAAAACGAATGAGAAAAAAACTACTAAGGCTCTATAAATTATAGAACCTTGCGAGGTGTCAAAACCTAACGATAAATTAATAGTAACAAATATTGGAAATCCAAATACTACTAAAAGTATGTAAAATACATTAAAATTTTCCAAGGATATTTTCACAATATTATTTCAACCGTTGTTCAATTTGTTCATTTAGCTCTTGTTAGATTTTTAAAAATTTGATAGGTTATTTTTTAATTAATGTAATAATTTTAATTTTTCGGGTAATTTTTGATCGTAGTCTAACTCAAATTCTAAGCAAGATTCGTTTTCATTAAATAAATCAAATCTTTTTGTGCCAGGAAACCATATGGTATGACATCTTCCGAGATAGGAAGCCCATAAACTAAAAGTACTATTTGATGAGATAATAATTTTTGATCTAGATAAAGAAATTAAATCTGAGAGTGCATTACCCCCCTCAACTAATGTAACATTTTCAATAGATAAAACTTTACTTAACTCATCAATATGTCCGTCAGAAAATATTTTAAAACAAATGTTATTACCAAATTTTTGTTTTAATTTTTTAATTTGAGTTATATACCAATTCATAGGTATCCTTGTGATAGTTCGACCTGAACGAAGGTGGTCTTCGTTCTCGGCTTGGAAATCCCCACATCTTATGTGAACTCCTATGAATATTGAATTATTCTGACCAATTAATTTGATTACATCTTTAGAAAGAATATTAATCAATTTTTTTTTCACTAAAACATGATGATTTATTAAATGCGTCATTTGATTTTTCAAACCATAAAATATGATTACTTCTGGAATATTTAAAAAAACCCTAATTTTTGAATTTTGAATTTGTTTAATTGAATACAATTGGATTAAATATTTTTTGTACCCTTTGATACCATCGTTAATAAATAGATTTTTGTAATTCCTTTTATCCTTTTCATGTCTTAAATAAGGGCCTATTGTAAAAGTTCTCCAATTTGGAGATAATACTGGAAGATTTAATTTGTCCGCATAAACAATCGCTCTGGCCCAAACAAATAATAAATTACCGAGTCCTGGACCGCCAAATCTGAAATCAAAAAAATCTAACTTAGCAAACTTAATTCTTACATACTTTTTCATTTAATTTTACTTATTTGTTTTTTAACATAAAATGGTGCTATAAGAGAAAAAAATGAATATCCAACAATTGAAGAAATTACAATACTAGAGATTGTTAAATAATTTGTGTAGATTAAAATTATTAAAATAATTAATTTTAGTAATAAACCAATAAATACTGTTTTTCCCATAAATGTGTAGGAACTAAATCCATATAATATATCTGAATGGATAGTAGACCACATTATATTAAATAATAAAATACCCACCAATAATTTTAATGAAAAACTAATATCATATATTTTTCCTAACCATATTTGAGTAATGAAATCAAAGGAAAATGAGAGAAAAATTACCCCAAATAAAATTATAATTGAAAATAAATAGAGGCGTTTAATTATTTTATTTATCCAATTGAAATCTTTATTAACGTTTGCAGCGGCATATGAAGACCATAAAGGCTTCGCTATAATAGAGAAAGGAAACAATAATAATGTCATTATTCTATAAGCTATATCATATGAAGTAACACTTTCCCCGTCAAAATATTTTAGAATAATAAATCTATCTAATGCTAACAATAAAAAAAACAGCAATTGAACAAAAAATATTTTTAACCCCGAACTTATTAAAGGCTTGAATAATGAAAAATCAATTAATTTAATTGAAGGAATAAATTTATTGTTTTTTGTAAAAAACCAAAATGAGAAACATATGTATGATATAAAAACTGCAAAAAAATATAAAATAGATATTTGAAAGTAATTTAAATTAATACCAATAACTGAGGTCGTATTTAGAAATAGATAAAATATTATTGCTATTGAAAATGTTATATATACGGTTATAAAACTGTATTGAAAACTGAAAAGGATTTGGTCTAAATTTCCAAATATCAACTTTAGTATTATAACCCCAAAAAAAACATTTAAAGTTAAACTAAATAAAGAGCTATTAGAGTCAGTAAAGAAAACATCTAAATCAATAAATGTATTTATAATTAAAAATATAAAAATAAATATAATACTTGATAGAGTTGAAATAAGTATGGTAGTTGAAATTAATTTTCTTGCACTATTATTGTCTTTAATTTCAATTAATTCTGTTAATTTATTTCTCATCCCCTTTCCAACTCCAATATCAAGTAAAAAAACCCAATTAATTATAGAATAAATAGTGATGTATATTCCATAATCTGTATCACCTAATTCTTTTATCAATAAAGCAACTGTCAAAAAATTTAAAACAATTATAAATATTCTTGTTATAAATATTCTAGAATAGAACTTAGAAAGCTTTTTATAATTTTCCAAAACAAAAAAATTTAAAATCAATTTCTTTCTGCTCACAAAAATCTCTTCGTGTGAAATTTTTATCATTGTATTGTTCTGTAATAACAGACACATCTATTTTAAAAGAACGTAAAATATCTACTAGGGCTTGCTCCAATATATAAGATTTAATTTCATCAATATGCTTGAATCCTTTTGGACGAATATAAGATTCAATAATGAATTCAGAGAGTCCATTTTTCGCTATGTAATCGAATAATCTAACTGCAACACAAGAGTTATATAAGCGCATATCCGTATTATTTCATTTAACATCTTTAGATAAAGTACATGAAAAAGATCAAAGGTTGAAAAGGTGATTCTTTCATTCAAATTTTAATTATCTCGACTTCAACCTATGGTCGGCCGTATTAATTTTTAATTCCTTAAAAGAGTCAATATGACTCAAAAACCACTTATAAGTAGTTTTTATTCCATTTTCAATATCAATACCTGATTTCCATCCTTTATCGCTTAACTTAGAGGAGTCCATGAGTTTTTTTGGTGTACCATCTGGTTTTGTATTATCCCAAGTTATCTCACCCTTGTGGCCAACTACTTTTTGAACCATTTCAGCTAGAGCTTTAATAGTAATATCACTACCACTACCTACGTTATAAAGGTGATCGTCTAATTTATGCTCTAGGGCAAATAAAACAGCTTGTCCAAGATCGTTTACATGTAAAAATTCTCTCATTGGATTGCCGCTACCCCATAGTGTTACTTTACTATGATTATTCTCTTTGGCCTCATGAAATTTGCGTAGCATAGCAGGAAATACATGTGATGTCTTTAAATCAAAATTATCGTTTGGACCATAAAGATTTGTGGGCATTAAAGAAACATAATCTCTGTTAAATTGTTTTCTAAGCGCTTCAATGAGTTTCACACCAGATATCTTTGCGATAGCATACCACTGGTTTGTTGGTTCCAATTCACCAGTAAGTAAATATTCTTCCTTAATGGGCTGATGAGAAAACTTTGGATAAATACAACTGCTGCCTAGAAAAATAAATTTTTCTACAGCATTTTCGTGAGCCGAGCGAATCAAGTTATTCTGAATCAACATATTGTCCATTAAAAACTCATAAGGATAGCTGTCGTTAGCTAGTATACCACCAACTTTAGCAGCAGCGGCAATGATAGCATCAGGTTTTTCAGTTTTAATTAAATTTTCAACAGCATTTTGATCTCTAAGATCAAACTCTTTTGAGGTTTTTCCAAAAAGGTTAGTGTAGCCTCCACTCTTTAAAATTCTCCAACAAGCTGAACCTACCATACCTCGATGTCCAGCAATATATATTTTTGAATCCTTAGATATCATTATTCAAAGTAATTTAGAGTCTGATGACCACCCTCTTTGAGATATTTCTGTTTTTCAAAAAGTTTTAAATCAGATTGCATCATTTCATCAACCAATTCCTCAAGACAAATTATTGGAGTCCACCCTAGTTTTTCCTTGGCTTTGGTTGAATCACCAATGAGTAAATCAACTTCTGTTGGTCTGAAATATTTTTTATCCACAGCCAGAACCTGTTTTCCGATTTCAAGCTGGTATTTTTTATTTGTTGATGAGGCAATAAAAGCTGTCTCATGAACTCCCTTACCTTGAAATTTTAATTCAACTCCAATATGAGAAAATGCCATTTTAATAAAGTCTCTAATAGAAGTGGTCCTTCCTGTTGCAATCACCCAATCTTCAGCGATGTCATGCTGCAATATCATCCACATCATTCTAACATAATCTTTAGCGTGGCCCCAGTCTCTTTTCGAATCAAGGTTTCCAATATAGAATTTATCCTGAAGCCCAAGGGCTATTCGGGAGATGGCCCTAGTGATTTTTCGAGTCACAAATGTCTCACCCCTAATGGGAGACTCGTGATTAAATAGAATTCCGTTGCAAGCGAATAAATTATAAGCTTCTCTATAGTTGACTGTAATCCAATACGCATACATTTTGGCAACACCATATGGAGACCTTGGATAAAAGGGTGTTTTTTCAGTCTGCGGAACTTCTTGAACTTTTCCAAATAACTCTGATGTGGAGGCCTGATAAATTCTTGTTTTATTTTCCAAACCGCATATTCTGATTGCCTCTAAAAGCCTTAAGGTACCAATACCATCAGTATCAGCGACATATTCAGCAATATCAAAAGATACACGAACATGCGACATGGCTGCTAAATTGTAGATTTCGTCTGGCTGGATTTCTTGTACCAAACGAATCAGATTTGTGGAATCTGTCATGTCTCCAAAGTGAAGAAAGAATTTTGTATTTGAGTTGTGTGGATCTTCGTATATATGATTAATCCTTTCTGTATTAAATAAAGAAGTTCTTCGTTTTAGACCATGAACTATATAGCCCTTGTTTAATAGAAATTCTGCAAGGTATGCACCGTCTTGTCCTGTTATACCTGTAATAAATGCAACTTTACTCATTTTTCTCATAATTTTTTAATAACCAACTACTTGATTGAACCTTATCTCCCAGACCATCAACAAGTGTTATACCAACTTTTTCACAAATAGAACGCTCAGGAATTGTATCGTTGTTCTGATCTCCTCCATTAGCGAAAAATAACTCATATTCAGTTTCATATTCATTAAATATTAGTTTTAATGTTTTACAAACTGTACGGTCTTTATCTATTGAAAGAATTGCCTTATCAACAGCCTTAATATTTGATACAATAATCATTCTCTCATCTTCCTCTTGAAATTTTTTACTTCCTTTCAATAAACGCTGATAATCAGAGTTTACAATTACAAAAAGCTCGTCTGCTAATTTTTTTGCATTATTAAAATATTCTATATGGCCTTTATGTATTGGATTAAAATATCCAGAAACTATTATTGCTTTCTTTTTCATTTTATTCATTTTTTCCAATAACACAAGCACCAACAGTCTCATTATTTACATTA
>MDTC01057959.1_pt1 | contig 18720 bp, 19 predicted proteins | sample 811181 | NCBI WGS metagenome assembly MDTC01 (sample SAMN05326644, study PRJNA326480) | marine metagenome | isolation source: seawater | place: Pacific Ocean: North | collected 2011
GAATAATCATGTTAGGTTTTAAAACAGTTCCTTTTAAATCAACTTTGTGTATTTCAAGTTCATTATAGCACTCATTTAATACATTAGTGGTAACCTTATAACACTTATCAATATCATGATCTCCATCCATCAATACTTCTGGTTCTATAATAGGAACCATTTTAGCCTCTTGTACTAGGGCCGCATATCTAGCTAATGCATGAGCATTTGATTTAATAGATTGAGCAGTCGGAAACTTATTTGATATTTTAAATACAGCTCTCCATTTTGTAAACCTAGCACCTAATCCATAATATTCTTTAAGCCTCTCTCTCAGACCATCCAGTCCCTCAGTAACAGTTTCATCATTCGACCCAGCTAAAGGCTTAGCACCTCTATCTACTTTTATTCCTGGAATAGCGTCATTATTTGATATTAATTCTGGAACAGTTGGTCCAATTGTAGTTTTTTGTTTTATTGTTTCATCAAAAAGAATAACTCCACCTATATAATTTTTCATAGCTTTAGAATTAAAAAGAGTTTGTCTAAAAATTAATCTATTTTCCTCCGTATTATCAACATTTATACTTTGGAATCTTTTAGCAATCGTACCTGTGCTTTCATCAGCAGCTAGAATACCCTTTCCTTTGGCACACATTTTTTTTGCAATTTCATCTAAATTCATAACTGAATATTTATTTTAAAACGTTAAGACCAGGCAAGTCTTTTCCTTCTAGAAATTCTAAAAAGGCTCCACCTGCTGTTGATAAGTGAGTAAAAAAAAACTTATCATTAGAATCATGCATTGCTGCGATGGTATCTCCACCCCCAACTATTGATATTAATGATTTTTTAGATGTATTTTCAGATATTTTTTTTGCTATTGCTAATGTACCAATCATAAATTTCTTATTCTCAAAATATCCAGCAGGCCCATTCCATAAAACTGTTTTAGAACTCTCTATAATATCTAAGATATTGTCTATTGTTTTAGGACCAATATCTAGGATTATTTCATTATCATTTATCGAGTTAATTTTTTTTATTGTTCCTGAGCCTTCGAAACTTGTTGAGATGTTACAGTCTTCTGGAATTAAAATATTACAATTAAATTTTTTTGCCTCAATGTATATATTATCGATTATCCCTTTAGAATTTTGCTCTATTAGAGACTTTCCAACTTTAAAACCCTTGTAGATAAAAAAATTATTAGCCATTGCTCCAACAATAATTATGTTGTCTACATTTTTAATTAAATTACTTATCACATTTATTTTTGTTGAAATTTTTGAGCCTCCAATTATACAAGTGACTGGCCTTTTTTTATCGTGAATTACTGAATTAATTATAGTTACTTCTTTTTTTAAAAGAGGTCCTGCGTAAGACTCTTTCATATATTTTGCAATTTTATGAATTGAAGCTTGTTTTCTGTGTGAACAAGAAAAAGCTTCATTAATATAAATATCTCCAAGCGAGGCTAGTTTTTTTGCAAAATTATCTTCATCTTCACCTTCTTCCTTAAAAAATCTTATATTTTCCAACAATATAACTTCTCCTTCTTTAAGATATGAAAATTTATTTTTTGTCTCCTCATCTATCTTGCCCATGAAAAAATAAATATTTGTTTCTAATTTTTTTTTTAAAAATTTATAAACTGGGGTTAAAGAAAGATCACTGTCCTTAGTACCATTTGGTCTACCTAAATGGCTGATTATAATAATCTTGGCTTTTTTTTTAATTAAACTTTTTAAAAAAGGTAGATTTAAAGAAATCCTAGTTTTATCTTGAATTTCTTTATTGTTTAAAGGCACATTTAAATCAAGTCTTAAAATAACAGTTTTATTCTGAATATCTAAATCTTCAGAAAAATATTTTATTTCGTTCATTTATGTTGTAGATTTTCTTAATTCTTTTTGAATAGTAGCTACTATTTTTTCAACAGATAAATTAAAGTGTTCATATATTTTTTTATATGGCGCGCTCTCACCAAATTGATTAACACCCAAGTTTATACCTTGAGTGCCAGAATATTTTTTCCAAGATCCAATATTACCAGCTTCAATTGTTACGATTAAGGAATCTTCATCAATAATATCTTTTTTAAAATCATCCGACTGTTTGTCAAAAAGTTCTTGGCATGGCATTGAAACTACTTTGGACTCAATATTATTCTTTTTTAAAGCAATTTGAACATCTAAGGCAAGTTCTACTTCGGAACCTGAAGCAACTATGGTTACTTTATTGTTGTGAGAATTTATCTTAACAATATAGGCTCCTTTTTCACATTTATTATTTTCTGAAAGAGCAGGATTAATATAAGGGAGCTTTTGTCTTGATAAGGCAATCACACTTGGAGTATTTTTACTTTTTAAGGCTATTTCCCAACACTCAAGAGTTTCGTTTATATCTGCTGGGCGAAAGACGTTCAAGTTAGGAATAGCTCTTAGACCAGTTAATTGTTCAATTGGCTGATGAGTAGGGCCATCCTCACCGAGACCTATCGAGTCATGAGAAAAAATATATATTACTTTTAAACCCATTAATGCCGATAATCTTATTGAAGGTTTGCAATAGTCTGAAAAAATTAAAAAGGTGCCACCGAAAGGTATAAATCCACTGTGTAATGCTAATCCATTCATCACAGCAGCCATTCCATGTTCTCTAACTCCATAGTGAATATAATTACCGTCAAAATTTTTGGAATTAATTACTTTTGAATTATTTGTTTTAGTATTATTTGATCCACTAAGATCTGCTGAACCTCCTATTAATTGAGGCAAAATACTCGAAATGCTCTCTATTGCCGCTGAAGAACACTGTCTTGTTGCCATGCTGGGTTTGGATTCAAAATATTTTGTTTTTTCTCTTTTAATTAAATCTTTTAGATTTTTTAAATTAGACTCTACATAGGTATTTTCAAACTCTGATTTAAATTTTGAGTTTTTTTGATTAAAGATTTTTTCCCATTTTTGTTCTGATAGCGCACCTCGTTTGCCTATTTCTCTCCAAGTATTTAAAATTTCTTTAGGAGTTTCAAATGGCGCACTATTCCATTTAAGTTTTTTTCTTACTAGAGCAATTTCCTCATCTCCTAAAGGGGCACCGTGTGAAGACGCTTTTCCAGACTTATTAGGTGAACCAAATCCAATTATAGTTTTACATGATATTAATGTAGGCTTATTTGATTTAGATGCTTTATTAATTGCTTTTGAAATTTGCTTTTCGTTATGACCATTAACCTCTAAAAAGTTCCATCCATAACCCTCGAATCTTTTTTTATAATTATCAGATACACTTAATGAAGTAGCGCCATCAATAGAAATTTTATTATTATCAAAAAAAACAATCAAATTTTTAAGCTTTAAATGTCCAGCTAAACTCATTGTCTCGTGACTAATGCCTTCCATCAAATCCCCATCACTAGCAATTACATATGTTTTGTTGTTGATTAGGGTTGAACCAAATTTTTTTCTTAAAATTTCTTCTGCGATTGCCATACCTACTGCATTTCCAAGACCTTGGCCAAGAGGACCGGTAGTGGTCTCTATACCAGAATTTTTTTTATATTCTGGATGACCTGCACAAATTGAATTTAATTGCCTAAAATTTTTAATATCGTTTATAGAGATACTTTTGTAGCCAGTTAAATAAAGTAAAGAATATAAAAGCATCGAGCCATGACCTGCAGATAAAATAAATCTATCTCTATTTATCCAATTAGGTTTTTCTGGATTAAACCTGAGGTGGTATTTAAAAAGAACTGTCGCAACATCAGCCATACCCATAGGCATTCCTGGGTGACCAGAATTAGCATTTTGCACAGCATCGATTGATAAAAATCTTATTGCGTTTGCTAGTTGATTAAATTTTACGTTCACTGTTAAATTACCTATATAGACTTAAACTAAGTATATCAATAATATGATATAAAAAAAATATAATGAGTCTTATAGAAAAAAAAGAAAAAAATTTAAACGAGTTAATTAATAAACTTGACGTTTTAACTTCAACTTATTCACAGTCCACTTATGACACCGAAAAAATTAAAACTGAAAAAAATGAGATACTAAGGCAAAAAGGTGAAATTGAAAAAAAAAACCAAGAATTAATGAGAGAACATAAATATTTAAAAGAAAAAATTGATAATCTTAAAGCCGAGGTAAGCAAACAGTCTGTCTTGGAAGATAAGTTTAATCAAGACATAGAGGAACTTAGTCAAGAAACAGAAACATTAGTGAACGAAATTGAAAAATGGCAAACGTAAATATTAAGTTTAATAATAAAGACTATCTTTTGTCTTGCGACGACGGACAAGAGGAATCTCTTAAAAACCTAACAAAATTTTTAGATAAGAAATACGGTGAATTGAAAGATAAACTCGGAAATATTGGAGAAAATAAATTATTATTGATCACTACAATTCAATTGATAGACGATTATTTCGACTTGAAGCAAAGAGTTACACAGCAAAAGAAGAAAATAGATGATTTAGCAGCAAAATTTCAAGAATTAAAAAAATTAGCCATTAAATATAAAGAAGGAAAAGATGCAGAGATAGAAAAGCTTAATAATGAACTAGATAAATTTAAGACAACCGTAGAGCAAAGTAATAGTCTTTACGAGTCTATGTTGGACAAAACAACAAAATCTCTAGAAAAAATATTATTAAACACTGAATCAATTTCTAAAATTCAGTAGATGCAAAAAAAAGAAAGACTTAGAAAAAAATATTTCAATTTAAGAAAAAAAAATTATTTTGATATAAAGCCTATTTTTTTTAATCCATTAATTAGATTAATTAAAAAAAAGTATAAAAGAGAATTAGTGAATATTTCTAGTTATTATCCCACTTCATATGAAGTTAACTCACTTGCATTATTTGACTCAAAAATATTTAGCAGGATTAATTTATTTCTTCCTGTAATATTGAAAAAAAATAATATGAACTTTTATGAATGGAAAAAAAATAATTTATTACAAATAAACAAGTTCGGAATATTAGAGCCAGTTTTATTATCAAAACCTATTATTCCGGATATTATACTAGTTCCTTTGCTAGCTTATGATAAAAAGAACAATAGACTAGGTTACGGAGGAGGATTTTATGATAAATACCTTAACAAATATCTGAAAATTAACAAAAAAATTCTGACAATTGGCTTAGCTTTTTCATTTCAAAAATATCATAAAATTCCTAAAACTAATGAAGATGTTCAGTTAGATTTTATTTTGACAGAAAAAGGTATTTTTTAATGAATATTCTAGTTTTAGGCGATGTAATGGGACCATCAGGAAGAACAGCAATAAAAAAAAATCTAAGTAACATTATAAATGATCATGAGATTGGTTTTACAATAGTTAATGGAGAGAACGCGGCAGATGATGGAAAAGGAATTACTAGATCGATTGCAGAAGAATTTTTTTCTCAGGGAGTAGATGTTATTACTTCTGGAAATCATATTTGGGATAAAAAAGAAGCAACTGAGTTTATAAATCATGAAAAAAGACTTTTGAGACCTGCAAATCTAGTAGAGGGCTCTCCCGGAAATGGTTATGGAATTTATTCCACAAAAAACAACAAGTTTAAGGTAGGGATTATAAATTTAATGGGAAATGTTTTTATGAAAAAAACCCAAGATGTTTTTGAAGTAGCTGGAAAAATTAAAGATAAAATTATTTTAAAAAAAAATGTAGATTTTCTAATAGTTGATTTTCACGGAGAAATAACAAGTGAAAAAATGGCTATAGGACATTTTTTTGATGGTTCGTCTACTGGAGTTGTGGGAACGCACACTCATGTTCCAACTGCTGATACGAGAATTTTAGAAAAAGGCACAGGGTATCAAACAGATATAGGCATGTGTGGAGATTACAATTCAGTGATAGGCATGGATAAAGAAAACTCTTTAAAAAAATTTCTTAAAGATAAAAAAGCAATTACACATTTTCCTGCGAGAGGAGAAGCATCATTATCAGGCATAATAATTGAAGGCGACCAAAATACAGGGTTAGCAAAAAAAATCACTAGATTTATTAAAGGCGGGATTTTAAAAAAATAGATATGGCAGGTCATTCACACTGGGCGGGAATAAAACATAAGAAAGGTAGAGCTGATAAACAAAGAGCAAAAATATTTTCAAAACTTTCAAGAGAAATCACAGTATCTGCAAAACTTGGAGATAAGAATCCTGATATGAATTCTAGATTAAGATCAGCTATTCAAGCCGCTAAGCAAGCTAATATGCCTAAGGATAATATTTTAAGAGCAATAAATAAGTCAGAATTGAGTGATGGTAAAAATTATGAAAATTTAAGATACGAGGGATTTGGTCCTTACAATTCAGTTTTTATAATTGAAGCACTGACAGAAAATAAGAATAGATCTGCATCAAATATTAGAACAATTTTTCAAAAAAATGGTGGAAGATTAGGTGAAACTGGTTCAGCAACTCATTTATTTTTTAATTGTGGAATAATTCAAATTGATAAAAAAAGATCTAGTGAAGAAGAAATATTTGAAATAGCAACTGATATAGGTGCTAAAGATTGTCAGAATTTAAAAGATTATTATGAAATAATATCTGAAAAAGAGGATTTTTATAAAGTAAAAAGTGAGCTTGAGAAAAAATTCGATAGCTTTGATTATTCTAACATAGAATGGAGACCCGTAAATTTTCTGATTTTAAATAAAGAGCAAAATATTAAAATCTTAGATATATTTGAGTCTTTAGAAGAATTAGATGATGTACAAAATATTTATACTAATGTTAATTTAAAAAGTATTGAATTATGAAAATAATAGGAATTGACCCAGGATTAAGCGGAGCTATAGCTATTTTAGAAAAGAATAAAGTTTTAAGCCTTTTTGAAATGCCAGTAATGGCGGAAGGAAAAAAAAATAAAAGACAATTAAATAGCGCTCAATTAGTAAAAATATTAAAAGACAATATTTCAAAAGACGAGGAAGTTTGCGTTGTTGTAGAACAAGTAAATGCTATGCCAGGACAGGGTGTTACTAGCATGTTTAATTTTGGTCAGACTTTTGGTGCAATTAAAGGAATATGCGCAGCTTTGGGCTTACCGATTTTTTTTGTTAGACCATCTAAATGGAAAAAGCATTTCGAATTGATAAATTCATCAAAAGACTCAAGCAGAACTAAGGCAATAGAGATGTATCCTTCTTTGTCAGATAATTTAGCAAAAAAAAAAGACGTAAACAAATCTGATGCTATTTTAATAGCGAGATTTTACAGCGAGAATAGATTAAATGAGGGTAAATAAATAAAACACTCATTTAATTTTAAAAGCGCCAAATTCATGACACATTCTAAAAGTAATTAATTTCAATGGAACAAGAAATAGCTGCTCAAGTAGTAGGTTTAGGCGGAAGCTCCGATTTTTCTTTATTGAAATTATTTATGCGAGCTGATTTTGTTGTTAAATTTGTAATTATATTACTTATCGCAAGCTCAATTTTTTCATGGGCTTTGATTTTTGATAAATTTAAGTTATTTAAAAGCATTAATGCTTCAACAGAAGATTTTGAAAAAAAGTTTTGGAAAGCTAAGTCTGCAGAAAGTTTTAATAATAATTTACCTACTAACTCCAAAGATCCAGCGACTATTATTTTTAAGACAGCAATGAATGAAGTCATTAAAACTAAAAGGCAGTCCTCTGCTATTCAAGCTGCAAGAGTTGAAAGAATTTTAGAAATTGCCACTGACAATGAAATAAAAAAGATAGAAAAAAATTTTACCTTTCTTGCAACTGTTGGCTCTACAGCACCATTCATAGGATTATTTGGAACAGTTTGGGGCATCATGAATTCATTTCAGTCGATAGCTATTTCTAGAAATACTAGTTTAGCTATAGTAGCACCAGGAATTGCGGAGGCTTTGTTTGCAACTGCTCTTGGGTTGCTTGCTGCTATTCCTGCTGTAGTAGCTTACAATAAGTTTAATAGTGATGCCAAAAGATATATTTCTAAAATAGATAATTTTTCAAAAAGATTCCTTTCAATAATATAAAAATGGCATTTAAATTTAATCGCTCAAGAAACGAACCAATGAGTGAAATTAACGTTACACCTTTTGTTGATGTCATGTTAGTTTTACTTATCATTTTTATGGTGACCGCGCCCCTTTTAACTGTGGGTGTCCAAGTAGACTTGCCTGAGTCTGCCGCGGACTCTTTACCTGATGATCAAGAGCCATTGACAATAACTATAAATTCAAAAGGGGAAATATATATTCAAGAACATAAAGTCAACTATCAAAAAATTATTCCAAAACTTTTAGCTATTGCAAAAAATAGGACAGATACTAGAATTTATGTAAGAGGTGATAAAACTATAAACTACGGAAGAGTTTTAGAAGTAATGGGAACTTTATCTGGAGCAGGATTTTCAAAAGTTGCTTTGATATCTGAGCCGTACAAGAATTAAATGAAAAATGACAAAAAGTTTAATTTATTCATTAATATTTCACTCTATAATGATTATGTTGACTGTTTTAACTTTACCTTTCATGATTAGAGAACCAATAGATTTACCACCTATTGTTTCAGTAGAATTAATTCAAATCTCAGACAAAACAAATATCCCATTTGCTCCTAAAGCGAGAAAAATTATTGAAGAAACCAAAAAAAAAGAGGAGAGAGTCGTATCAGAACAAGCGCCACCTGCAGCAAAGGCAAAAGAGAAACCAGATAGGATCCCTTTACCAGATGAAAAAAAAGAAAAAAAACAAATAATTAAAAAAAAACAAAACCCTGAGGAAGTAGAACCTCAAATTAGACAGTCATCTGAATTTGAAAAGAAGGAAATCGTTGATACTAATCAAATTGCTGCTTTAATAGATAAAGCTAAAGAGGAAGAGGCGGTAAAAAAAGACAGAAATGATAAACTAACCCAAAGCAGTGTTAAGAATTCTTTTGCTTCTGGCTTAACTTTGTCCGAAGAGGATGCACTAAGAGCACAAATTTTTGGTTGTTGGAGTGTACCACTCGGACTACCTTATGACGATGATTTGTTAGTGAGAATTAAACTAAAATTAAAAAAAGATGGAACAATTATGAAGTCTGAAATTCTAGATCATCAAAGAATGAACAAGCCTGGACAAAAATTTTATAAAGTTCTTGCAGAAAGTGCTTTAAGAGCTGTTCGATTATGCCAACCTCTAAAAGTACCTCCTACAGGATATGAAAAGTGGAAAGATATACAATTAAACTTCAACCCTACAGAAATGTTAAAAGGATAATATGAAAAAAATACTATTATCTTTGATTATATATTTTTTTTCTTCCTATTCTTTACAGGCATTAATTGAAGTAGACATTACTCGAGGAAATCTAGACCCTTTACCAATTGCTGTTTCGCCTTTACATGTTGATATAAAATCAGAAAATATTGAAAATTTAAGAGTTAAGGAATTAGGAAATGATATTTCAAAAATTATTGAGGTAAATTTTAAAAGCACTGGATTGTTTAATCCACTAAAAAAAGAAGCTTTTGTTCAAAAACCAGATATTGCCCATCTTAAGCCAAGGTTTGAGGATTGGAGGTTAATTAAAGCTCAAGCCTTAGTAACCGGAAAGTTACTTATAAAAAATGGTAAGTTAAAAATAGAATTTCGGCTTTGGGATTTGACCGCAGCTAAGGAGATGACAGCTTTGGCTTTTACTACAACTCCTTCAAATTGGAGAAGAGTTGCACATATTATTTCTGATAAAATTTATGAGAGACTGACTGGTGAAGAGGGTTATTTTGATACTAGAATTATTTATGTCGCTGAAAGCGGACCTAAAAACGAGAGGGTAAAAAAACTTGCAATTATGGACCAAGACGGAGCAAGCACAAAATATCTTACTTTAGGAAATGAGTTAGTTTTAACTCCAAGATTTAACCCAACCAATCAAATGGTTACTTATCTATCCTATTTTAGAAACATGCCAAGAGTTTATTTGCTTGATATAGAAACTGGTGTTCAAGAAGTTGTAGGAAATTTTCCTGGCATGACTTTTGCACCAAGATTCTCTCCAGATGGAAAAAAAATTATTATGAGTTTTGCGGAAGACGGTAATTCTGACATTTACACAATGGATTTAGAAACTAGGGTGGTTGAAAGAATTACAAACCATTCCTCAATAGATACCTCACCTTCTTTTTCTCCAGATGGTAAATATATATGCTTTAATTCTGATCGTAGCGGCTTACAACAAATTTATGTTATGCGTAGTGATGGAAGTGAAGTAAAAAGAATTACATTTGGCAAAGGAATTTATGGAACACCTGTGTGGTCTCCGAGAGGAGATTTAATTGCTTTCACTAAAGTAAGAAAAGGAAGATTTTATATTGGAGTTATGAGAACAGATGGAACAGGCGAAAGGTTATTAACTGAAAATTTTTATCAGGAAGCCCCTTCATGGTCTCCCAATGGAAGAGTATTGGTATTTTACAGAGAGACGAAATCAGGTTCTAAAGGGGAGGGTTTTTCAGCATCACTTTGGTCAATAGATATAACAGGCTATAATGAGAGAAAAGTAAGGACTAAAACAGATGCTTCAGACCCATCTTGGTCTTCTTTGTTATCAAAGTAAGGGTATTTTATATGTAATTTAAGCTTGAATAATCTTTAATAATTTGAAATATTTCAACAATCAACCCAGGGGAAAAAATGACATTTAACACGAATTTAAGAAACATATTTTTAGTAGTTTTTACAACTTTGATTTTAAGCGCCTGCTCAACAGGCAAGAAATCAGGTAACATAGATGGAGATGTATATACTGGAAAAGAAACAGTTAAATATTTAGCTTCAGGTGTTCCAGACAGAGTATTTTTTGCTACCAACAAATCTTCTTTAACAACTGCCTCAAGAGCAACATTAAGAAAACAAGCAACTTTTTTAAGAAAAAATAAAAAGCTAAATGTTACAATTGAAGGCCACGCCGATGAAAGAGGAACAAGAGAATATAACTTAGCTTTAGGTGAGCGAAGAGCGAACGCTGCTAAAGATTATTTAATGACTTACGGAATATCAGGAAAAAGAATTTCAGTTATCAGTTATGGTAAAGAAAAACCTGTAAATCCTGCGTCGAGCCCTCTTGCATGGTCTCAAAACAGAAGATCAGTTACAGTTAAAGTAAATTAGTTTTATCAAAATTAAAGGCCCTTTAATATATTCTTATTAAAGGGTCTTTTTTTTGCCATTTTGTATATTTAAAGATTCATCATGGATTTGATAAAAAAAACTCTCTTAACTGCTTTTTTAATCACATTTGTTTTTTCAAATTTATTAGTTAAAGCTGAGGAAGAGGAAGTTATGTTACAAGCTGTTGCTGATCAGATTCAAGTTCTTATTAAAGATTTAAAAACTTTAGAGAAAGCTGTTTACCAAAAATCTGATGTATCTGCTTCTCCGAGTTCTTCTTTGCAGTCAGACGGACTCAATGAAGATATTTTAACTAAGCATCTTTTAAAATTAAATGAAATAGAAAATCAATTTAGGGAACTTACAAACAAATTTGAAGAAGTAAATTTTAAATTAGATAAATTATCCTCTCGTGTAACTAAAATTCAATCTGATACACAATTAAGATTTTCTGACTTAGAAAACTTTGAACCAAATACTCAAAAAGATAAAGCAAAAGTCAAACTACCAGGAACAAGCAAACCCCAAGACTTTGGAGCTAACCCAGGATATTCAGTTTCAAATTTGCCAGAAAAACAAGAAACAAATTCTATAGAAAGCGCACAAACAGTAATTACAGAAGAGCCTGAAAAAAAAGAATCTTTGTTACCAGATAAACCACCTAAAAAACAATATGAGTTTGCAGTAAGTTTTATGAAAATAGGAGATTATGAAACTGCAGAGTTTGCTTTAAAAGAATTTATCGAAAAAAATAAAGATCACGATTTAGCTGGCAATGCTCAGTACTGGTACGGAGAAACTTTTAGAATAAGACAACTTTACTCAGATGCTGCTACAGCATATCTAGATGGTTATCAAAATTATCCAAAAAGCAATAAAGCTCCTGACAATCTTCTAAAATTAGGTATCACTATGGTTCAATTAGGTGAAAAAGATCAAGGGTGTAAAATGATTTCTGGTTTAAAAAAAGAATATCCAAAAGCAAGTAAGTCTGTGTTACAAAAAGCTCAGTATGAGCAAAAAAAATTCAAGTGTAACTCTTAAAAACAAGTTCGAGAATTATAAAGAATTATCTCTCCTTTACTATCCATTTAAAGAAAAAATAAATTCTTTAAAAAAAAAAATTTTTTTAGTAGCAGTTTCTGGCGGACCAGATAGTTTAGCTTTAACCGCTTTGGCTAATTTTTATAGCTATGAAAAAAAAAGCAAGGTTTATTACGTACTAGTAGATCACAATTTAAGAAAAAATTCATCAAAGGAGGCCGCTTCAGTAAAAAAACTACTTAAAAGGCATAAAATAACATTGCATGTTTTGAAAAATAAAAAAAAAATTATAAAGAACTTTCAGAGTGAAGCTAGAAAAATTAGATATGATTTAATTACAAAATTTTGTAAAAAGAAAAAAATTCCAATAGTTTTAACTGCTCATAATTTTGAAGATCAAGTAGAAACATTTTTTATTAGATTATCAAGAGGTAGTGGATTGCACGGTCTTTCCTCTATGAAACAAGTTAACAAGATAAGCCATAATCTACATTTAGTGAGACCGTTATTGGAGTATAAAAAGTTTCAATTAATAAAAATATCTAAGGCTATTTTTGGTAAATTTTTTGAAGATCCAACAAATAAAGATAGTAAATATTTAAGAACTAGAATTAGAAAATTAAAAAAAAATCTTGAAAAAAGTGGCATTAATTACGACAGAATTTTTCAATCAATAAAGAATCTGGCTTCCAGCAGAGATACATTAGATACATATTTTAAAAAAATTTATAAGGGCATAGCTATAAAAAAAAGGAAAGAATTCCTAATTAAATTTAAAAAACTTAAAAGCTTGAATACTGAAATGAAAATGAGAGTTTTTAAAAAAACGATTAAAGACTTTACTAATTCTTATTATTCACCAAGATCTAAAAAAATTCTTGAATTAATCAACCAGATAGAGAACAAAAAAGACGCAAAGCTTACTTTGGGAGGATGTGTAATTTTTAGACAGAAAAATCATATTATTTTAAAAAAAGAGATTAAAAAATAGCTATTTTTTAATAATTTGATACATTTTGACTTATTTTAAACGTAATAGTTTCTAAAATATACTTGTTATATTAATAATAATACTTATTTAAATATTATGAATTTTAAAAACTTAATCATGTGGGCAATCATAGTCTTACTATCCGTTGGGCTATTTAACATGTTTCAGGACCCTTCTAAAATTAATGCTGAAAATAATAAACTTCCTTTTTCAAATTTTTTAAATGAAGTAGAAGCAGGAAGAGTAGTTGAGGTTCAAATACAAGGAAATAATATTACTGGAGTTTTGGCAGATGGAAAAACTTTTAAGACCTATTCTCCTAATTATCCAGAGTTAGTTGAAAAATTATCTTCAAAAGATGTAAGTATAATTGCAACACCGTTAGAAGATAAAATGCCTTCTCTTTTAGGTATTCTTTTATCATGGTTTCCTATGCTTTTACTTATTGGTGTGTGGATTTTCTTCATGAGACAAATGCAAGGAGGCAAAGGAGGGGCCATGGGCTTTGGAAGATCTAAAGCTAAATTATTAAATGAAGCTCAAGGAAAAGTAACTTTTAATGACGTTGCAGGAGTCGAGGAAGCTAAAGAAGAAGTTGAGGAAATAGTAGAATTCTTAAAAGATCCAAAAAAATTTAGTAGACTTGGAGGTAAAATTCCAAAAGGTGCTTTATTGATTGGACCTCCCGGCACAGGAAAAACTTTACTAGCTAAAGCAATAGCAGGGGAAGCCAACGTACCCTTTTTTTCTATCTCTGGTTCTGACTTTGTAGAAATGTTTGTAGGTGTGGGAGCTTCCAGAGTTAGAGATATGTTTGAACAGGGTAAAAAACATTCTCCTTGTATTATTTTTATAGATGAAATTGACGCTGTAGGAAGAAGCAGAGGCGCAGGACTCGGCGGCGGTAACGATGAAAGAGAACAAACATTAAACCAACTATTAGTAGAAATGGATGGTTTCGATACAAATGAAGGTATCATATTGATTGCTGCCACTAACAGACCAGATGTATTAGACCCAGCGTTATTAAGACCAGGGAGATTTGATAGACAAGTAGTTGTAGCTAATCCAGATATTATAGGAAGAGAAGCTATTTTAAAAGTTCATGTTAAAAAAATTAGTACTGGTCCAGATGTTAAATTAAGAACTATTGCAAGAGGCACACCAGGATTTTCTGGAGCCGACTTAGCAAACTTAATTAATGAGTCAGCTTTATTAGCTGCTAGAAAAAATAAAAGAGTTGTTACTATGTCAGACATAGAAGAAGCTAAAGACAAAGTAATGATGGGAGCAGAAAGAAGATCTATGGTAATGTCTGAGGATGAAAAAAGATTAACCGCTTACCATGAGGGTGGTCATGCAATAGTAGCACTTAATGAACAAGCTTCAGACCCAATTCACAAAGCAACTATCATTCCAAGAGGAAGAGCTTTAGGAATGGTTATGAGATTACCAGAAAGAGATCAGCTTTCTGTTACTAGGGAAAAAATGCATTCCGATATAGCCGTAGCAATGGGCGGAAGGATAGCAGAAGAAATTATTTTTGGTCATGATAAAGTTACTTCAGGAGCTTCATCTGATATTGATATGGTAACCAAAATGGCAAAAAATATGGTCACTAAATATGGAATGAGCAAGGAATTAGGTACAATCGCATATGGAGAAAATGAGGAAGAAGTATTTTTAGGTAGATCAGTTACCAAACAACAAAATATGTCTGAAGAAACTGCTAAAAAAGTAGATTTAGAAGTAAAGAAAATCGTAGACAAAGGTTATGAAAGAGCCAGGGAAGTATTGACAGAAAAAATAGATGATCTGCACAAATTAGCTAAAGCTCTTTTAGTTTATGAAACTTTGTCAGGAGACGAAATAAGAGATTTGATTTTAAAGAATATAAAGCCATCCAGATCATTTAAAGATGAAGATGAGGACAACGGTAAAGCTTCCTCAGCTTTGGGGTCACTTGGTTTGAAACCAAAACCAGCTATTTAAATTATTAAATGAGGAAATATTACACTCGAGCGTGTAATTTTTATTACGGAAAGAATGCTGGACTATTAATCGAAAATAAATCGGCTTTACCTTTATGTGGAAATAAAAACATTGCTTTCGATAAAATTGAGATAATTACTAGAAATAAAAATAAAATCACTTCAAATATAATTAACATCAAAAAAATTAGCAAACTTAATACCTCTTTAAATAAGATAGTAAGAAAAGATTTAAAGAAAATAGTTTTAAAAAGACACAACTTTCTAAAAAATATTAATTTTTTGCAACCAGAGATAATGGGAATTTTAAATTTAACTCCAGATAGTTTCTCAGATGGAGGTAAGTTTAATGCTAAAAAGAAAGCGGAAAATCATATTCTTAGTATGATTAAGGCGGGAGCAAAAATTATTGATATTGGAGGGGAGTCCACAAGACCTGGTTCAAAAACTATTCCAGATAAAATAGAGTGGAAAAGGATAGAGACAATTGTAAGAAATTTTAAACGCGATAATAAAAAAACTTGTTTATCAGTAGATACAAGAAAATCATTAGTAATGATTAATTCTATAAAATATGGAGTAGACTTAATTAACGATGTCTCAGGTTTTAATTATGATATTAACTCGCTTATAAAATTAAAAAAATTCAAAGTTTCAAAAGTTCTTCATCATATGAAAGGTACACCAAATACGATGCAAAAAAATCCCTACTACAGAAATGTTTTACTAGATATATACGACTATTTTGAAAAAGGTATAAAGAAAATTGGAGATAAAAAAATAATTATAGATCCAGGTATTGGTTTTGGTAAAAATTTGAAACATAATTTGACTTTAATTTCTAAGATATCTTTGTTTCATAGTCTAGGATTTCCTATTTTGATCGGAACTTCGAGAAAGAGATTTATCAGTCAAATATCAGGAGTTAACGATACTAAAGAAAGAATAGGCGGTACTGTAGCATCAGTTTTATTTTTATTATCTCAAGGTGTTCAGATTTTTAGAGTGCACAATGTAAATGAGGTAAAACAGGGTATTGCGGTTTTTAAAAAAATTTTATCAAACTTTTGAAAAAAATGAAAAATAAATATTTTGGAACTGACGGAATTCGAGGCAAAGTAAACGAAGGAAATATTACTGGAGAAAAATTTTTTAAATTTGGCTTGGCATCAGGAACTTATTTTAAAAATAGAAAAAAATCTAAACAAATTGCTATTATAGCTAAAGATACGAGATTATCTGGGTACACTCTTGAACCAGCATTAGTATCAGGCCTAGTGTCAGGGGGAATGCATGTTTATACACTTGGACCACTTCCAACAAATGGGTTGGCAATGTTAACTAAATCTATGAAAGCCAATATGGGAATTATGATAACTGCATCTCACAATCCATATCACGATAATGGACTTAAATTATTTGGACCAGATGGAATGAAATTGTCCTATAAAATAGAAAAAAGAATAGAAAGATTGATAGATGCAAAAAATTCTAATCAGTTAACTAATCCAAAATTATTAGGCAGAGTAAAAAGATTGGAAAACGGGAACGATAAATACATTGAAATTCTTAAAAAAAACTTTCCAAGAAACTTTCATTTAAAAGGTACAAAAATAGTCATAGATTGTGCTAATGGAGCAGGATACAAAGCTGCCCCAAAATTATTTAATGATCTTGGTGCAAAAGTTATATCAATTGGTGTTAAACCAAATGGTTTAAATATAAACGAAAAGTGTGGATCAACCTATCCCTCTAAAATTTGCTTAGCTGTTAGGAAGTTTAAAGCTCATGTTGGAATATCTCTTGATGGAGATGCAGACAGAATTATTATGTGTGATGAGAGAGGTAAAATTATAGATGGAGATCAGATAATAGCTATGTTGGCTTTAAGGTGGAAGAAAAAGAAAATTTTAAAAGGTGGAGTAATAGGTACTTTAATGTCTAATTATGGATTGGAAGTTTTTTTAAAAAAAAGAGGAATTAAATTTCTAAGATCAAAAGTTGGAGATAAATACGTAAAAGAAAAAATGAAAAAATTAAATTATAATTTAGGTGGTGAGCAATCTGGCCATATTATTTTAGGTAAATTTGCAACTACTGGAGATGGGTTGATGGTTGCATTAGAGGTTTTATTTTCTTTACGAAAAAGAAAAAAAGCAAGCAAAATTCTCAATGTTTTTAAACCACTACCCCAAATTTTAGAGAATATTAATGTAAAAGATAAAGATGTAGTTGATAAAGTTAAGTGTAAAAAAGCAATTAAAAAAGCCAATAAAATTATGAGTATTCAAGGAAGAATTTTAGTTAGAAAATCTGGAACTGAGCCTAAAATTAGAATTATGGCAGAGTCTTATAATAGAAATTTAATTTTAAAGTGTATTAAAATAATAAAGCGATCTATAAAATAATTTGAAACCTAAGTCTAAAATTTTAATAATAGCTGGATCCGATTCTTCTGGAGGAGCGGGAATTCAAGCTGATATTAAAACAATAACTTCTCTTGGAGGATATGCTATGACCGCCATTACAGCTATTACAGCACAAAATACAAAAGGAGTAAATTCAGTAATTTCTGTAAAACCGAAAGAAATAGAAAAACAAATTATATTTACATGTAAAGATATTAAACCAGATGCAATAAAAATAGGCATGCTTCATTCTTCAAAAATAATTGAATCAGTAATAAAATCTATTAAAAAAATTAAAAATAAAAAGATAGTTTTAGACCCAGTAATGGTTGCAAAAGGTGGAGCAAGACTAATTAATCAATCAGCAATAAAAACTTTAAAACATTCATTAATTAAAAATGTTTATTTAATAACTCCAAATATTCCAGAAGCTGAAGTTTTAGCAAATAAAAAGATTAGAACAATTGAAGATATGATTTTAGCTGGTAATATTTTGCTTAAATTTGGCGTTAAAAATGTTTTACTAAAAGGTGGACATAGAAGATCAAAATATATTGAGGATGTTCTTGTTAGTAAAAAAGAAATTAAAATTTTTAAAAGCAAAAAAATTATCACCAAAAATACCCACGGAACAGGTTGTACCCTTTCGAGCGCTATAACTACATTTTTATCATGTGGAAAACCACTAAAGAAATCTTGTGAGTTAGGAATTAAATATGTTAACCAAGCTATAGGATCTAACCCCAATTATGGGAAAGGGCATGGTCCAATAAACCATTTAAATTCAGTAACAATAAATAAAATGTTTAAATAATGAAAAATATAGTAGTTGTGGGATCACAGTGGGGAGACGAGGGCAAAGGAAAGATCGTTGATTGGTTATCCAGTGAAGCTGACATTGTAGTGCGTTTTCAAGGAGGCCATAATGCTGGACATACATTAGTTATAGATAAAAAAGTTTTTAAACTAAGACTATTGCCATCTGGAATTGTGAGAAAAGGAAAAATTTCAATCTTAGGAAATGGCGTGGTAATTGATCCTTGGGCACTTTTAGATGAGATAAAAGACATAAAAAAACAAGGAATTGAGGTTACTCCTGAAAATTTTATGATCTCTGAGTCTGCCTCTTTGATTTTACCTTTTCATCAGGAAATGGA
>MDTC01252669.1_pt1 | contig 18719 bp, 19 predicted proteins | sample 811181 | NCBI WGS metagenome assembly MDTC01 (sample SAMN05326644, study PRJNA326480) | marine metagenome | isolation source: seawater | place: Pacific Ocean: North | collected 2011
ATGCTGAACCACCGTTTCCACAAAAAATTACCTTTCCCCCTATTTTGAAACAATTTGAAATTAGAGTTGCTGATTCGTATATTAAACTTTCTAGCTCTTTAATAGATTTAAAGACTTCAATATGTTCATTTAATTTAGATGATAGGAGATTTTTCATTTTAAACTGATAATACCATTTCCAAAGGATTTAATTGAAATAGCAGCTGACTTATTGGCCCTGTCACTAGCTTGTAATACTGATAAATCAGACATCAAACTAAAGGCAAGCATTGCGAAAAAATTATCCCCTGCACCAGTTACATCTAAAACTTTGGTCTTTATTCCTTTAATAAAGTAAGTACCTTCCTTTTTAGAATATACAGCCACTCCTTCTTTTCCTAAAGTTACAATTAAGTGAGAAAAGTTAAAATCTTTACAGATTTTTTTTGCCCTTGTGCCAAATGTTTTTTTACTATATTTTCCAGCCACACTTTCAAATTCTTTCTTGTTTGGCTTAATAAGAAAGGCCCCTTTGTATTTAGACCAATCTATACCTTTAGGGTCGACTAGAAATTTAGCTTTTTTAAATTTTTTCATTAGATGCGTAAGACTTGAGATTGAACCTTTTGCATAATCTGAGATAAGAACAAAATCAATTTCATGAATTAATTTATCTGACAATTTATTTAAAACTTTTTTACTTTCTGATCTTGGAAGAATTTTTTCTCTATCAATTCTAACAATTTGTTTTTTGTCAGAAACAATTCTAATTTTTTTCGTGGTTGGTGAGCTTCCAATAATAATTTTATTCTTAATTGAATTTTTCTTTAATAAATTTTTTATTTGCTTGCCTTCTAGATCGGAGCCTATAAATCCTAATAAACTTATTTTATTAGTCAGCTTAGACATATTTAACGCTAAATTTGCTGCACCTCCTAAGATAGAATAATTTGAATTTTCTAGAACAACTGGAACAGGTGCTTCAGGAGAAATTCTATGTATTTTTCCTTCTTGATAGCAATCTAAGATTATATCGCCAATTATTAAGGCATTAATTTTATTCATTGAATATAGTTTATTAGATTTTTAGATTTATCTCCTACCGCACAATTGACACATCTGTAATGAAAGTCTCTATTTTTTTTTAAGAATCTTCCTCTAAATTTTATAAATACTTTTTTATTAAAAAAAAGAGACAAGTGCATAATAGCATTATCAAAACCAATATAGCCTTGGCAATTGGGATGATTTATCAAAAGAAATAGATCTGAAAAAGACACTTTACCTCTGAGATCAATTTTATCAAAAGGGTAAGGTGTCTTGTCTATTTTAAATTCATCTTTGCTGCCCACTTGAAAAAGCCTTGTAACTCCATTTAAATTTATTAAAAAATTTTTAAGACTTTTAATCAAGAAAGGTTTAATAAAAGATCTTGATTGAATAACATCATTATAAATATAGAACTTTTCTTTACACATATCTTCTAGGTCTTTTGATATTTCTGAAAAGTTTATGCTTGCTGAGTAATTATTATTATATCTAATACTGCTTTTGTTAAAAAAATCAAAAATCTGCTGGCACAAAGGTTTTTTTATTTTTTTATCCATGGAGTCAAATAGGATAATTTCTTGGAATTTTTTTTTATTTTTTATATCTACAAATGATCTAAAAGAAGTTACTAAAACATATTCATTTCTTTCAAGAGAATTTAGATTTGTTATGGTAAATTTTAAACCAAAAAACTTATAAACTTCTGCCCATTTTTGGTTTATTTTGAAAAGAAAATTATCTTTTGAAGATAGCTGAATAACTGCAAAAATAAAAAAGAGTTGATCTCCAAAATGCTCATGAGTTTGATTCGATAAATCAACTATAAATTTTTTTTTAAAATTAATATTAGGAGTTGTCCAGAAACCATAATTAATTTGAGTATAAAAAAACTTTAAATATTTTATTAAAATTCTATTTCTAATGAGTTTAAAGACTTTCATAGTTTTTTAAAAAAGTAGATAATTAATACATTTCAATTTAAATCATATTAACTCTAAATAATAAACAATGTTGCTCATTACAGGCGGAAATGGTTTTTTAGGCTCACATTTAGTTAACGAAGCATTAAATCAGAAAAGAGAGATTTTGTGTCCCTCAAGTAAGGAATTAAACTTGCTCAATTTTAAAGAAGTAAAACAATATATTAATGATAACAGAATTGAAAACATCATTCATTCTGCAGGATATGTTGGCGGAATAGAGCTTCATGAGGAACATCCAGCTGGAATAGCTTCCGATAATCTTAATATGGGAATGAATATTATTAAAGGATCATCAGAGCAGAAAAATATCAGATTGATAATGATTTCAACTATTTGTGTTTATCCGAAGAATGGATCAATTCCTTTAAAAGAAAAGGACATTCACGAAGGTTATCCTGCTGAAGCAACCGGATATTACGGATATTCAAAAAGAATGCTTCATGTCCTTTGTGAAGCTTATAAAAAAGAACATGGATTAAATTATTTAACGATAATTCCTACCAACCTTTATGGCCCGAACGATAATTACGAATATGAAAAATCACATGTTGTTTCTGCCTTGATAAGGAGAGCGCATGAATCAAAGAAAAATAGTAGCGCTCATTTGAAGGTATGGGGAAATAAAAAAACTTCTAGAGACTTTTTATTTGCTCCCGATTGCGCATTTTGGATTTTAAAAGCTTTAGATAGCAATCTTTCTGGAGATATTTTAAATTTTGGTTCAAATAAAGAAACGACTATAGAAAATCTAGCTAATACAATATGCGATGTTGTCGGATATAATGGAAAATTAAAATGGGATAGTTCAAAACCTATTGGCGCTAACAATAGATTTCTAGATATTTCTAAAGTCTCTACTTATATTGGATATGAAAATTTAACTAACTTAGAAGAAGGGTTGAGAAAAACTTATAAAGATTATTTGACTAAACGATAATGAATATTTTTAATGAGAAAGAGGTATGCATAATTGGAATGGGTTTCGTTGGGCTGACCTTGGCAATTATTGTTGCTGAGAAAGGGTTTAGGGTCATTGGGGTTGAAATAAATGATCGCACTCTAAGCGAACTTAAAGATGGGAAATCGCATTTTCATGAGACTGGATTAAAGGAAAGATTAAAAAAAGTTATTGCTAATAAATCTTTGACTTTTACAAAAGATTTAAAGAAAACAAAGAAATCAAGGATTTATATAGTCACCGTAGGAACTCCCTTAAACATGAAAGGAGAGCCAAGTCTTAAAATGGTTAAAAATGCCTCAAGGGAAGTATCTAATGTTCTTAATCCTGAAGATTTAGTTATTCTAAGATCTACTGTTAAATTAGGCACCACAAGAAAAATTGTGATGCCTATTCTTGAAAAAGCTAAATGTTCTTTTAAACTAGCTTTTTGTCCAGAAAGAACCATTGAAGGTAATGCTTTAGAAGAATTAACTCTTTTACCCCAAATTTGCGGAGGAATAAATGATGATTCTTTAACAGAAGCTATAAATTTTTTTAGCAAAATTTCATCTTCTTCTATAAAGGTTTCTTCTTTAGAGAGTGCAGAAATGATCAAACTTTTGGATAACTCATACAGAGACTTAATGTTTGCATTTGGAAATGAAGTTGCTTTGATGTGTGAAAGTGTCTGCTTAAATGCAAAGGAGATCATTCATGTTGGAAAGTTAGGATACGAAAGAACAAATATTGCCTCTCCGGGTCTTGTTGGTGGACCTTGTCTTAGTAAAGACCCACATATCCTTCAAAATAGTTTGAAAGAATATAATTACACTCCTTCTTTAATTAAAACGGGAAGAGAAATAAATGAAAAAATTCCAGAAATTGTAATTAATAAAATTCATAAATATTTCAAAAAATTAAAGTCTCCCAAAAAGATTGTTATTTGTGGGCTAGCTTTCAAAGGTCGGCCTGAAACAGATGACTTAAGAGGCACTCCAGCAGAAATTGTGATTAAAGAAATAAAAAAAGTATTTCCAAACTCAGAAATCTTTCTTCAAGATTTTGCCGCGTCTAAGGAAGACCTTGAATCAAAATTTAATCTTCCTGCAATAGATATATATAAGGCTTTTTTTAAAACTGATTTGCTAATTATCGCTAACAATAATAGAAAGTACCTTGCTTTAGATCTTGTTAATTTAATACCTAAAATGAACGATAAAAGTTTAATATATGATTTTTGGTCTCTGCTGAATCCAAGTGACTTTTCAAGTAAAAAAGTAAATTATGCATCATTTGGCTTAAATTCTTTTTTACAACGTTAAATATGAAAATATTTGTAACTGGTGGAAGTGGATTTATCGGATCATCTTTAGTTAAAAAATGGTTAGAAGATGGGGATGAGATAGTTATCTTTGATAATGAAATGCGAGGTCAAGCCAGAAGGCTAGATTCGATAAAGAATATAAATTATATAATAGGAGATATAAGGGATTTAGAACATTTAAAAAAGTCAATGATAGGTTGTGATACGGTTTGTCATTTAGCATACATAAATGGAACAAAATTCTTTTATGAAAAGCCTGACTTAGTTCTTGAGATAGCTTTAAAAGGAATTATAAATACTACTGAAGCTGCTGTAGATCTTGGTATTAAAAATTTTTGGTTAATGAGTTCCGGTGAGGTTTATCAATCACCTAGTGAAATACCAACTAGTGAAAGTGTTCCTCTGATTGTTCCAGACCCTAAAAATCCAAGATACTCTTATGGCGCAGGAAAAATTATTAGCGAACTCTATGCATTAAACTTTGGAAAAAAATATTTTGATCAGGTTTCTATTGTTAGACCTCATAATGTTTATGGTCCGGATATGGGCTGGGATCATGTTATTCCTCAATTTATTACAAAAATAAACAAAAAAATGAAGCAAACCACTTCAAATGAAATTGATATAGAAATATACGGCGATGGAAATCAAACTAGAGCCTTTTGCTTTATAGATGATTTTATAGAAGGAGCAAGTATTTCTTTTAAAAAAGGAAGTAATTGTGAAATCTATCATGTGGGGAATGATTTTGAAATTACTGTAAAAAAATTATTGTCGGAAATAGGCAAATTAAAAAAGATAAAAATTTCTTTCAAAAGCTTGGCTTTACCTCCTGGAGAAACTGCACGAAGGTGCCCCAACATTTCAAAAGTAAAGAATCTTGGTTACGTGCCTAAATTTAATTTAGATCAAGGACTTAGAAAAACAATTGAATGGTATGATGAAAATATGCATTTAATTAATTCTAATAAAATCTAAATCTTTTTTTTGGAATTGTATGAAAATTCTTTTCAATACTTATTCTCCAAATAAACCGTCTTCTGCATTCTACATTTCTGGATTTGAAAGATTTAAAGATATCAGTTTTTTCGATTATGATAATTATGAAGATTTTGATTTAGTTCTTTTCATGGGCTACATTGAAGATTTAAAAGAAATTGAGAGAGCAAAAGATAAAAATCCGAATATTTTGATTGGTATCGTAGATCCAAAATCTAAAGAGTCAATTAATTCTTATACAAAGTTAATAGATTTTTTCATTGTGGATAGTATTGAAATGTCAGATTTCTGGCAGGACTTCAGAAAACCGATTTTTACATACTTCGAGTATCCTTTCTTCAATTCAAAGAAAAAAACTCATATTGATAAGGATAGATTGATAATTGCATATCATGGAAATAAAGTTCACCTAACTTCTTTTTTTCCAAATATTTCTAAAGCTTTAGAAATTTTAGGAAGCAAATATAATATAACTCTTAAAGCTATTTATAATATTTCGGAATTAGGAAAGTGGACCATTGGTAGACCAAAAAATATAGAAATAGAGGACATTCAATGGTCTCCAGAAGTATATGAACATGAATTAGCTCTTGCCGATATTGGAATTATTCCATCACTTATTCCATTAAAAGATAACTCCAAAAAAAGAACAAACTTAAGTAAATTTTTTTTAGCCACTGATGATGATTACTTAATACGTTTCAAGATGTTATCTAATCCTGGACGATTGATTGTATTTTCTAAATTAGGAATACCAGTTGTAGCAGAAATGAGTCCGAGCCACCTAGAATTTATAAAAAATGGCTTTAATGGCTACATTGCATACTCGACAGGAGCATGGGTCAATGGAATAGAAAAATTGATTATATCGAGCGATGTAAGAAATAAAATTTCTGAAGAAATGTTTAAAACGTATTTAAATAATTTTGATTATGATGTTCAGAATAAAAAGCTACGTATATTTTTTGAAAAATTATTATCTAAAGATCTAGATACTTTTGATTTAAGTTATGATCTAAATTTCGAGAATTCAAATCTGGAAAAGTTTAAATTTAGAAATGCTTATTCATTTGATAAATTAAAAAAAATTTATAATAGAGTTTTTAAAAATTGAAAAAACAACTGCATAAATTTTCAATTCTTAATCACAGGTATCTCGATTGAGGCAAGCAGATCGTTTGATTATTAGTTTTAAAAATTTTCTTTAAAGTTGCAATGAATTCTATCCAGGTTTAAAAAATTCACTTCTGAAATATAAAAAAGTTTTTATTGAATAAGCTATTTTATTATGTGAGGATAGTTAAGATAATTTTTTTATCAGAAAATAAATGGATTTCAAAGAATTTAAGAAGTTAGTTGATTGTGAATACATTCCCTCTATGTATGAAGTTTATAACAATGAAAGTGTTAATCCTTCAAAACGTTCGTATTGTTATTCCGGTGTGGAATTATACTATGAAGCATTTAAGTTAATACAACCTTATATTTCTAGTAATTCTAGTTTTATGGATATTGGTTCCTATCCAGGAACTTTCCTGAGGATTCTTCAACTTATATATAAAGGGCAAAATGTTGAATTATTTGGATCAGGCTTGGTTTGCGAAGATAATGAGGTGGAAAAATATAATGAAAACTCAGAACTTAATCCCCTTACAAAATGCATAAGAACTAACGATAAATTTGAAGATTTTATGCGAATTAATGAAAAAATAAACTTTATAGATCTCGATCTTGAACATGATTATTCTAAGTCTAATATCTTTGATCAAATTGATTTGGATCCTAAAAAAACTTTCGATTTCGTTACTTGTATGGAATGTATTGAACATTTACATTCACCATATAATTTATTTAATTTAATTAATAGGATTACAAAAAAAAATGGATTTTGTGTTGTCGAAACTAATAATATTGCTTATTGGCCTGGTATCTATAAGTTGTTAACTGGTGGTAGTAATCTTGATATAGAGTTAGTGGATAAGTATGAATTAAATAATCCAACCAACAAACGACCTCATACTAGATTTTATTCATTAGACGAAATAAATATTTTATTTAAAAAGGCTGGCTTTCGTGTCATCAAATCATATGCTTATAATTGGGGTACACCTCCATCAATACTGAAGGGGAAAAAAAAATTTCTTCAGCAGTTAAAAAGGATTAATTTTATTGGTCAATTCAAAAGTCATATAATTATTTTGGCTCAAAAATTATAGATTTTAAAAATTAAAATCTACTAATGATGAAGTGCGGAAGAAATTTTTTTTGAATTTTTAAATTGATTCAATTGATTCACTGAACAAAAATTAAAAATGACTCTAAATTCGCCTTTCTCAGACGGCGGCATTACTGAATGATAAAGCGCACTATTGAAAAGAAGAACTTGATTATTCGAAGCGAAAATATTTTTTACAGGCTTAATTAAATTTATTAATTTATCTATGAATTTGTTTTTCAAAAAAAATAAGTGAGAGCCTCTTTTTATTTTTAATTGAATCCTTTTTTCAGAATCAAAACTTGGATAATAAATTAATTTGATTAAAGGAGGGGTTCTTCCAACTGCATTTTTTTTGTAAAAGTAAGTATCTCTGTGCCAAGGCATATATGATTTTTTAGAGAAAGTCTTTCTAACAACAATATCTCCTATATGATATTGAAATCCAGTTAGTTCTTCTAATTTTTCAAAAATTTTATTCTCTAAGATAAAGTTTATAAAAATTGAATTAGCCAATATTTTTTCTAACTTTAAATCAAAAGTTTTTTCGTATCTTTCAATCCAATCATCATCAGATTTAATATCAATAGAATTGCAATTAAAGAGAAAACTATTAATTTGATCAGTCAATTTTGAAACTTTAAAGGTCTTAAAACCTTCAAAATAGAATTCATTTTGATCTAAATTATTTTCATATTTCATATCACTAGATAGTTTATAATGAGAATGCAGTAAAAAATTAACAATTTTAAATAAAAAATAATAAATCTTTAGACGTTAAATAAAAAAAGCTTTTTTAATATGGAAAAAAAAATAAATTTATTTGATTTGCTATCTGAAGTAAGAAATAAAAAGAAAGCTATTCCTGCTTTTAATGTATCAAGTTACGATGCTATGAATGCAATATCTAGAGCATCGAGTATATCTGATCTACCTTGCATAATTCAATTTTCTGAAAAGGTACTAAAAAGAAATGAAGTTATACATTTAAAAAAAGTATTTGATTTTTTGAAAGATTTTTACAGATCAAAAATTTATCTTCATTTAGATCATTGTTCTAACAAAGAAATTATTTATGAATGTATTGATTCTGGATTTGATATGGTAATGTTTGATGGATCTTGTTTTCCTATTGATGAAAATATTTCTAAAACCGAAGAAATATTGAAATATGCTCATTCAAAGAACGTTTGTTTAGAAGCCGAAGTTGGTGGAATAGGAGGAAATGAAGACGGCTTTAAATCTCATGATAATTATGCAGAATTAAAAGATATTGAAAAGATGTGCCTCAAAACCGACATAGATTGTCTTGCAGTTGGATTTGGTAATGTTCATGGGGCTTATAAATCTAAATCTTGTTTAAACTGGGATATTTTAGAATTTGCTTATAAAAATTCATCTGTTCCTTTAGTCCTTCACGGAGGTACTGGGCTGTCTGATAAGGAATTTAAAAAGGCTATAAATTTTGGTTGTAGCAAAATCAATTTATCTACTATTCTGAAAAAAGCTTATCAAGAGTCCATAGAAAGTTATTTAAAAAACGCGGACTTCATAAATGACCCATCAATCCTTCACTACTCAATAGATTCAAGAATTTTTGATATTGCTATGAAATATTTAAAAAAATTTAATGAATAGAAAAATGATCTTTCAAATGAGAAAATATTGATTTTAATTGTAAATCTAGGCCTCAAAAGTATAAGAGCTATTCTTTTTAATAAAGAAGGAAAGGTTTTATCTAAGTCTGCACTACCAATTAATACTTACTTATCTGAAGAAAGTGTTGAACAAGACCCTTTAGAATGGAAAAAGAAGTTAATCAGTGTATTAAAAAGCTCTTTAAAAGATTTATCATCTAATTCTAAAGTAGAATTTTTATCTGTAACCTGCTCATCTAGTTGTTTGATTTCTGTAGATGAAAATAACTGTCCAACTAGAAATGCGATAATGGTTTCTGATAAAAGATCTTTCAAAGAAGCAAGTTTCATTAAAAATTTAAATGAGTATCAAACAATAAACAAAAATAATAATTTTTCCATTTCAGAATACAGCCAACTTTCTCGTTTGTTGTGGATTAAAAAAAATGAACCAGAAAACTTTTATAGAACAAAGAAATTTTTATCTCCAAATGATTTTATTATTTCTTTGTTATCAAATAAATACTATACAGATGCATTGAATGCTGAAAAATTTTTTTATAGTTCTGAATTTGGTGAATATCCAGAAAAATTACTAAGGAAAATAGGTATTGAAAAAGAGCATTTACCTGAAGTAGCTGAAATAGGCTCAGATCTTGGAAAAATATCTAAAGAAATTTCTAACTTAACAGGTCTTCCGTCAAATACTAAAATCATACTTTCAACTTATGATGCAATTTGTTCTATTTTTGGCAGTGGATTAAGCTCTGCTGGAGAAGTTTGTGATGTTTCGGGAACAGTAACTTCTGTCAGAATGATTAGTAAAAAGCAAATCAATGTAGCTAAAAATACTGTTATAAATCAATTTTTTTCACCGTCTAATACTTTTATAGTTGGAGGATCTAATAATTTAGGTGGAGGAGTAATAGAATGGTTAAAGCAAAGTTTCTACAGCGAAATAGAAAAACCATATAAATTAATGGAAAAAGATTTCATAAATTCCAAAACTCGTAGATCAAATATAATTTTTTTGCCTCATCTGCTAGGCTCTAGATCGCCAAATTGGGATGTCAATGCAAGAGCTGTTTTTTTTGGCATAGAGAGATTTCATACCAGAAAAGACTTCATAAGGTCCGTGTTTGAAAGTATTGGATATTCAATATTAGATTTCGTAAAAATTTTTAAAAAAAGTGGTTTATCAATAGATTTTATAGCTGCTAGTGGTGGATTAGCTCAAATTGATTCAATTAATCAATTAAAGTCCAATATTTGTAATACGCCCTACCGTACGTTAAAGAATTTTGAAAGCACTTCCTTGGGAGCTTTATTTATAACTTTAAAAGCCATCGGTTGTTATAAAGAAATCTCTGAGGCATCAAAAGAAATTGTTGAATTCGATAAAATATATGAACCAGAATTAAAACATATTCAATACTATGATGATATGTACAATCTTTCTAAAGAGATTTCAGCTTCTTTGTCAAATTCTTTTAAAAAAAGAATAGAAATAATTAATAAATATGAATCTAAAAATATTAATCATATTGAAAACCTATAATTATGTTGCAGAAAAATAATCTGACAAAGACTAAATTATATTTTGGAGAGGGGTGCAGATATGAAATTATCAAACTACTCAAAAAATGCAAAAAAAGTAATATTTTACTAATAACCTCTGAAAGATCTTTAAAGACCAGTTTTATAAAAGAATTTATAGAGGAAATCCAACAAATATCGAATCTATTTTTTTGGACAAACATAAAAACTAATCCAAGATCAGAAGATATTGAAAAGTGTTGCAAAGAAAACTTTTCAAAAAAAATTTCTCATATTATCGGTATCGGAGGAGGCAGTATCATGGATACGGCAAAAGCAATTGCAATTGGATTAGAGGAAACAGATTCTATTGAACAGATAATTTATGAGAAGAAAAAACTAAAGGAAAGACGAAATAAACTAATGCTAGCTCCAACGACCAGCGGGACTGGATCGGAATTAAGTTATGGTTCAATATTAACTTTACCAAGTGGAGAAAAAATTGGTCTTAGAGGGAAAGAAGTAGCTGCAGATTTTGCTTTTGTAGATCCTTATTTAAGTTTTTCTATGCCTCAAGAAGTTATTAAGGTGTCTGGATTTGATGCTATGACTCATGCTATTGAGACTTGGATTTCAAATGCAGCTACTAAAGAAACGGAGGAGCATTCTAAAAGCGCTATTAAAAGTATTTTTATAAACCTTCCGAAAATTATTAATAACCATTCAGATTTTACCGCAAGGAAGAATGTTTGTTATTCAAGTATGATGATGGGGTTTAACTTATCAATTTCTTCAACTTGTATGCCTCATAGGCTTCAATATCCAATAGGGGCATCTACAAATAGCTCTCATGGCGATGGACTTGCTATTCTCTATAATTCTTGGCTAGAACACCTGCTTAAAATTTCGCCCGAAAAAGTTTCTGAATGTTCTAAATGGTTAGGAATAGGTAAAAACTCGAAAAACAAGGCGAAGGTCTTTGTTACGGCAATAAAAGAATTTAAAAAAGATATAGGTATGAATCCAACAGTAAATTCTTTAGGCATAGAATTAGAAGAGGCAAAAAAATTCACCTCAAGGGTAACCGGCAATTTATCTCTTGATCCAAGTTATAGAGATCATAGAGATATTGAAAAAATCTACAAAGATTCTTTAGGATTTTAAATGAAAGCAGTTATCTTAGCAGCCGGTAAAGGATCAAGAATAAGTTCAATATCTAATAATTTACCAAAATCTCTTTTGCCTTTTAAAAACATAACCCTACTCGGTCATTCTTTAAATTTATTAAAGGATAATAACGTTAGAGAAATAGTCGTAGTTACTGGTTATAAAAATAAGTTAATTGAAAAGTATGTAAAGAAACATTGGCTAGGAAAAGTAGATTTTGTTTTTAATGAATTGTACGAAAATACTAATGTTCTCTATTCATTTTCTCTATCTTTGCCTTATATTGATGATGACGACTTTATATTTCTTCATGCAGATACTGTATTTGAAAATGAGATTTTAAAGAAATTAATTAATGCTCCTGATTCTAAAAAAACGATATTGCCTGTAGACAGGCATCCTTGCGGAGAAGAGGAAATGAAGGTAAAAACTCTTGGAAAAAATATAATTGAAATTAATAAAACTATGGATGCTAATTTAGCTTTTGGAGAATTTATAGGTTTAGCGAGAATATCCTGTCATCAAATAGGATTAATTGAAGAAGAAATAGTCAATATTTTTAAAAAAAAGAATTTCCAAGCCTTTTTTGAGCTTGCGTTAGAAAATTTAATTAAATCTAATTTGATTGAAGTTGAATTATTAGACATAACATCAAATAAGTGGTCTGAAATAGATTTTCCTGAAGACTATGAGCATGCCTTGGAATTATTCAAGTAAAAATACACTATGAATAAATTTGAAGATGTTTTAAAAAGTTCAGTTAATGGAAGTTACTGTGTTTATATAATATTTATAGCAGACGTTCCTGCAAATCTTTTAACTTGGCTTCTATCAAGCCTAAAAAGTATTTCTGCTAATTTTATCTCCTTCCTTTCTTTGTGTTTTATAGCAAGCGCTAGCCTATTTGTTATTTCAGAAGATTTATTTTTATCCTCTATTTTATTTTATATAGGATTTATTTTGGATTTCGTCGATGGGAAAGTAGCAAGATTAAAAAAGACGTCATCTTTTTACGGTAAAAAAATAGATATATTTGTGGATAGAATAGGTTTTACTATCATGGTTTTAGCTTATCTGTACTATCTTCAGACAAATCAATTTTTCTTAGAAATTTCAATCTTACTTTTATATAGTTTTCTTTTTTACCTTTTTGATATTTTTCAATTAACAGATGAAATTTTAAAAATGAAATCTAAGAACTATTTAAAAGAAAATTATCAAAATTATTCTCCCGATAAGTATCTAGATATTTTATCTAAAACAAGAAAGTGGTTTCCCTCAAGATTGCTGACTATAGTTTTTTTGTTTTCTTTGGCTCCAATAACTAATTTCTTTTCTGTTTATTTATTTTGTCTAATAATTTTATTTGCAAGATTTTTAAGGGTTTTAAAATATTTTTTTTCTATTTAGCAAGATATCCGTTCTTAAAAGTACTATTTTGATTATGTTTAAAAATCTTTGGGGAAAAATTTTAGGGAAAATGAAAAAACCTTTTAATTTATTTATTCAAGACTTAGATGGCGGGCAAAAAAATTTGTCTAAAAGATGTTTGCTATATTATAAAACAGATCCTTTTTATAGAGACCTAGAAAGTCTCAAAATTTTTCATACCAACAATCAGGAAATAATTTTAATGGTAAATGCTTTAAATGAGATGGGATATGTTGTTGATGTGGTGGATAGAGAACACAAAAATTTTACTCCTAAAAATATATATGATCTTTTTATAGGATGTGCGTCTGGAAATTCAGGAAAAGATTATCTTAAAATTGCAACTAAATTAAGAAAAGCGATAAAAATATTATATTGCGTAAGTCCAGAACCATCTATATCCAATAGTTTAGTAAAAGAGAGATATGATGATCTTTCATTAAGAAAGGACATAAAAATTGATTACATGAGAATGTCTAAAATACCTTTTGATGAATTCGTTAAAGCTTCTGATTCAATATTTTTATTTGGAGAAAAAAATCAATTTTGTGATAAAAGTTACAGAGATAAATATGATCTTCCTATTTTTAATATCGTTCCCTCTATAAATAAAAATGTTTTTTTTAAAGATGAATGGTTAATCTCGAGAAATAAAAAAAAATATCTCTGCTTCGCAGGATCTGGTGCAATATGTAAAGGAGTTGATATTTTAATAGAGGCGTTTGAAAGCTTTCCTCAACTTGAGTTACATATCTGTTCCCCTGAAGATGATGATATGAAAGTAATTAAATCTTTATATAAAAAAAACTTTAAAAAGAATATTTTTTACCATGGATTTGTAAAACCAGGATCTTCAAAATTTATTTCTTTAGTTAATCAGTGTTCATTTTCAATACTTAATTCAGCTGCAGAAGGTTGTTGTACATCAATCTTAACTTCAATGAAGTCTGGTTTAGTTCCCATAGTTAATCATGAATGTGGTATTAAATTATTTAGCGACCTTCTAAAGATAAATTCAAATAAGAATAGAGTACAGTCTACAATAGAGGCTATTAAGATTATTATGAATACAGAAGAAGATACTTACCAAGAGTATGTTAAAAACACTCTTATAGAATCAAATAAGTATAGTGAAGATTCTTTTCATATTTCATTCAAAGAATCACTGAAGCTTTTTCTAGAATAAAAAAAATGGTTGAATGTCTAGAAATTATTTAAATTTAATAAGTTGAAATTATTTAAAGTTTTTGAAGATTACTTCTTTTTAATTAGCATCCTTAAAAAAAGAAAGTTTTTTTTTGGAATAATTTTTTTAATTGTTGTTTGTACTATTTTAGAGTCTCTTAGCATTCTTTTGTTAGCGCCTTTAGCTTCTTTACTTTCTGAAAGCTCTAGCGAAAATATAATAATCTCTTATATAGAGAAAATATTTTTTTTTAATGGGCTTGATATTTTTACTAATTTTTTATATTTATTTTTGTTAATTTTTTTAATTAAATCTATTTTTTTAACTTTTCTTTCTTTTTACCAAACAAAATTTGCAGCTGATATGCAAAGAGACTTATCGAATAAAATTTTATTAAATTTTTCATCCCGCCCTTTAACTTTTCATAATAGAAATAATTCTTCTAATCTATTAAGGGCAGCTATAAATGATACTAATTTACTTACAAACTCGGGTATTTTAAATTTTATAACTCTCATAAGTGAGATGTTTATTTTTTTGGGAATTATTTTAGTCCTCTTTTATTACAATCCTTTAGTGTCATTTTTTGTAGGAATATTAATTTTATCGGCTGCATTTATAATGATCTTTTCTTCAAAAAATATTCTTTTAAAGGTTGGGGCACTAAGAGTCCTGAATGATGGAAAAAGAATACAGGCAACTCAAGAAATTCTAGGAGGAATAAGAACCATTAAACTAACGCAAAATTTAGATATCTTTTTAAATAAATTTAAAGATCCAAATTATATTTTTGCTAAATCTGGAAGAATTCAGGCATTTTTACAATTGCTTCCCAGAATCTGGTTCGAACTCATATTAGTTTCCACTTTAGTTCTAATTGCTTTATTTGTCATTTCTAATGGCGGAGAAAGCTCTCAAATTATTCCAATTTTTGCTTTATATGCAGGGGCAGGATTTAGAGTGCTGCCTTCAATTTCAAGAATAGTTGCAAGCAATCAATCTGTAAGATTTACCACCCAAGTAACAGAAGATATTTCAACAATTTTTAAAACAGATATAGCCTCTTCCAAAAAACTATTTAAAAATGAAAATCTTTTTTTTAATAAAAAAATAGAATTTAAGAATGTAAGTTATTCTTACCCAAATTCTAAAAATAATGTTTTAGAGGAAATTTCTTTTTCTTTTTCAAAAGGTAATTTTATTGGCATTTCTGGCTCTAGTGGTTCAGGCAAGACTACATTTTTAGACCTTCTTGCTGGTCTTATTGAACCTTCGCAAGGAAAGATATTTTCAGATACTACAGAAATTGATAAGAATTTTATTGAATGGCAATCTAAGATTGCATATGTTGAACAGAGTACCTTTTTGATAGATGCTTCTTTAGCAGAAAATATCGCATTTGGTATAGCAAGAAAAAAAATAGATTTTGATAAAATTTATCAAATATGTTCAAAAATCGGCTTAAAAGACTTTGTAGACAACTTACCTAATGGACTTAATCATTTCGTTGGGGAAAGAGGTGTTAGTCTTTCAGGAGGTCAACTTCAGAGAATTGGCATTGCTAGAGCTTTATATAAGGATTCAGAAATCCTAATTTTAGATGAAATTACTAGTTCTTTAGATAAAAAAAATGAAAATTCAATCCTGAAGTTAATTAATCAGCTTAAGGGAAGTAAAACTATTTTTTTAATTAGTCATAATATAAGTGAAGTATCTAAATTTGATTATATAATTGAATTCAAGGATAAAAATTTCTACAGGATTTAGAGAAAGTGACTAAAAAAAAATTACTTATTATCGAGCCCCATAGTGATGACAGCATCATAGCTATAGGTGGTTTTTTAGAAAAGTATAGAAATGACTATGATATCTATTTCTGCTTAGTATGCGCTTCTGATCTAAATATGTATCACGGTTTTGTATCAAGAGACGACAGACTTCAAGAATACGAAAATTATGTAAATTATTTTTCAGGAACTTGGATAAAGACAAAAATTGAAAATTTAGAATTACCTTTAGATATGGAGTCAAAATTAGATTTAGTCCCAACAGCTAAACTTGTTAAGCTTATGGAAGAAACTTTAATTCAACTCCAACCCGATAAGTTAATGATGATGGGACCCTCCTTCCATCATGATCACACAATTGTATATAACTCATTGATTGCTGCAACACGACCTACTTTTGGCTGGTCTCCATCTGAAATTATAGTTCTAGAAAATCCAACTTATGTTCATGACAAATCATCTTTGGCATCTCCAAATGCCTACGTAGAACTTTCGGAAAAAGAAATCGATCAAAAAAACGACCTTTTTAAAAATTTATTTCCTTCTCAGGTAAGGACTAAAGGTAACTATTTATCCGCTGAAGGCATAAAAAGATGGGCAGCTTATAGAGGCATGGAAGGAAGATGTGACTTCGCTGAAGCATATCATCAATATTTTAAAAAAATATAATGCTATTGACTATTCATCAACCAGAACATATGCCATGGTTGGGCTTTTTTGATAAAATGCAAAAGTCTGAAACTTTTATAATTTTAGATGATGTCCAATACCGTAAAAATTACTTTCAAAATAGAAATAAGATCGTTGCCAACATAGGAGAACCTAGATGGATAACTGTTACTGTTGAAAAAGGCTCCCTTTCAACAAAAATAAATGAGAAAAAAATTTTAAAGGACTCAAGAAATTTTCCTAAAGAATATAAAAATCTTATTTATGAATCTTATAAGCATGAAAAATACTTCAAAACATACTCAGAAGAGCTTTTTAATTTAATAGATAATTCGAATGAAAATTTATTAGGATTTAACATGAACATAATCAATTTTTTTAGAAAAGTTTTTGAAATTAATACACCCATCTTGTTTTCCTCGAACTTAGATGGAGATGGAAAAAAGACTGATCTCATCTTATCTTTATGTAAAAAAGTTTGTGCTTCTGAATATTTATCAGGGCCAGCCGGTAAAGATTATCTTGATTTAGGGTCCTTTAAAGAATCAAATATTAAGGTAAGCTTTCATCACTTTAAGCAAAAATCTTATCTTTCAAAAAATTATCACCCTAACCTTTCCTCTATCGACTACTTATTTAGACAAGGTCCAAATTATTTTAAAGAAGAAACTGAATAATGAGAGGCGAAGCAATGATAAGAATTATTGATAAGCTTAGAAAATTAAATTTTCCTGTCACTGAATATATTGCTCTTGAATTTTTTGCCAGGGATGGAAGTTGGCAAACTAAATCTTATGGCAAAGAAATGAATGAACTTTATCTTTGGGAAATCGATAAAAAATATGAACATGCTTTAAAAAAAAATTTTCCAGAAGCTAAAGTTTCTATAGGTGACTCTTACAAAATTTCTAAAAAAGAACACTTTAGGGAAAAATTTAATTTCATTGTATTTGATAATCCTCAGGGAATATATGCAGAGTATTGTGAGCATTTTGAAGCCCTCCCTCTCGTCACGGCTTTATCCAAAAAAGAATCTTTTATTATATTCAACGTTAATAAGAAACCATTCAATTATGAAGAAAATCTAGATTGGAAATCACGTAGAAATAATTATTACGGAATTGATGCCACAAATTTAACTAGCAGTTTTATATTAATTTTCTATAAAAATCTCTTCTCTTCATTGGGCTTTAAAGTTTTAGACATATTCGAAGAAAAAAGAAATAAAGAATATCTTTCATACTTAGTATTAAGGTTAGAAAAATTGCATTAAAAAAATAAAATAAAATGTCATTTGTTATTAAGATAATTAAAAAAATTGTTTCTTTTAGGTTTTCACTCTTAATTCTATTAAAGTTAGACAATCTGATTTACAAATTAATTACTCTTTCAGCGATAGAAAACGAGAATGGAAGTCACCCAAAACATGAAATTATTCAATATGAAAAATGGTTTTTAGATCAAATTAAAGAAAGTGATACAGTTTTAGATATTGGATCGAATCTTGGTGATATGGCTCAAAAAATGAGCTTAAAGTGCAATCTTGTTTATGGCATTGAAATTAATGAAGAGTCCGCTTTAAAAGCAAAAAAATTAGAAACCTCTAAATTAAAGTTTTCTGTGAGGATGCTTTGGAATTTGATTATAACAAATTAGAAAAAATTGATCTTATTACTCTTTCAAATGTTCTTGAACACATTGAAAATAGAGTTGTCTTCATAAATAAGCTTATTAATGAAGTTATTTGGAAATCTAAACCTCAATTTTTAATAAGAGTGCCTATGATAGATAGAGAATGGATATCTGTTTATAAAAA
>MDTC01155375.1_pt1 | contig 18708 bp, 19 predicted proteins | sample 811181 | NCBI WGS metagenome assembly MDTC01 (sample SAMN05326644, study PRJNA326480) | marine metagenome | isolation source: seawater | place: Pacific Ocean: North | collected 2011
CTCGACACAATTCGTCTTGTGGCAGATATCCAAGGAAAAGCACCCGTTTGTCCACTTCGGCCGCACGCGCCTGGCTCTTCAGCCACTGTGCCAGTTCACCTTCGCCGGTGACGATCAAGAATCCATCGCGACCGCGCTGCAACCAGGCCTGCATCACTTGCAGCAAAAAGGCGTGGTTCTTCCGCGCGGTGAGCACCCCGGACGTGCTGAACAGAGGCACCTCGGGAGGGATTCCCATACGTTTCCGCCAAACCCCTCCATCGGATTCGGGCCGCGCGAACTGTGGCCCCACCCCGCAATAGATCGCTTCGGTACAGTTACCGAGGTACGGCACAACCTGCTGCAGCTGCTTTTGCGAGAACTTGCTGATGGTAAGAACGAAGTCATATCGACCGAGCAAACTTCTTTCCACCCACCGTGCCCCCTTAAGGCTCCTGTCAAGGTGATAAACCATGCCCACCACCGGCACGCGCAGCAGCCTGCCGATCCACGGACTGACCAACCCGTATGAGTATGGGCTGTGGTCACGGATAATGTGTGGGCGGAAGCGCAGCGCAGTACGCAGCAGGCCCGGCAACGCCATTATCCCCAGCGATTGCGGGAACTTCAGGCCGCGTGCGGAAATCCAGCGCATCCGCACGCCCGGCGGCACCGTGCATACCGACCGGTTCGTACGCGGCATGACAGCCTCGATGGCATGACCACGGTGCGCAAGCTGCGCAAGGATTTCGTAATCGGCGCGCGCCCCGCCGGATGTGATTGCAAGTGCGGTCTGGATGGCGAGGACGCGCATCAGCGCCACGAACCGCCGCGTGTCGCTCGCAGCGCCTGACGTACTCTCTGTGCCACCATTAGCCGCAGGGAATACCACATCTCCCAGAAGCGGTAGCCAGACGCGAACAAGCCCCGGGGAAACCCGGATTGAATCTCATCCAACAGCTGTGGTGGTGATCCGCACTGCACCCACACCATTCCGGTGGAAGCGTCAGTCTGATTCTCTCGCTCCCCGCCTGACCATCGCCTGTCGGTGAGAATCAGGCTGGCATGGCGGTGCGGCAACACTTCCTCGTGAATCAGTTTTCGCGTGCCTAAACCCCAATCCTCGGCCGAATAATCATCGAAGAGAATGCCAATACTATTGGCCGCGACGCGCAGCGCGGCATAGAAATCATGCCGCACAGTACGATGTCTGTGACCGGCATCGATGAAGGCCAAATCCACCGGCGCACCGTTGAATCCTCGCATGACCGCAGCGGAGTACCCTGTCAATTCCCGAACATGCTCCAACCACCCGGATTGCGCTGCCCGCCTCCACACCTCAGCGCGCGCGAGAAGTTCAACGCGCGGCTCTTCAGATTCATTCCAGCGAACCGGCCATATGATGCCCTCATCTGATGAAACCATGTCAACCGTGTGAATGACGCCGGGGATGCCGCAATCACGCATTGCCCACGCCACGCAAAGACAACCATATCCCCGACCGGTTCCAAACTCCAGCACCGAGGTCGGCCTATGTTTTGCCACCAGCGCATAAAGGAGGATGCCACGTTCGTAATTGGCGCGAAAAAATGATCCGTCCGCCCGATATCGTAATGCCGTCGCATCACCTAGTTTCCAGAAGCGTTCGACAGGCGGAAGTTCGATGCCGAGCGCTTCCACGAACTCCTGAACTTTGAACACATCGAGTGTGGTTTTTACAGCCATCGAAGATGGTGCTCCAGTTGAGGCTCAGTGCGCGTCAATTTCTCGGCCAGTACGGGTTGCTTTTCAGGTATTCCGCGATCGCTTCCGCCGCTACTCGATATCCATACGCAGACATATGTCCATTTCCCCGATAGCGCTCGATTGCCGCCGGGTAATCAGCGTCCGGTTCATGGTCCGGGTCATATTGCATAAGATACGCTGTTTCTATCTCAGTTCGAGCCCGCAGCTCCGGGATCAAATCGAGAAACCGCACCCCGGCGTCGGCGGCTAACTGGGCGACAAACCGTTGTGGCGCATCCGGGTAACCTGTTTCCGGCAGCTGGCGATAATCCGGGATCGCCACCACCAGCATTGGCACATTGCGCTCCGCCAGCATGGATGCGGTCGCTGCGAACCACTCACGATAGGATTGCCAGCAACTGTCCGCCGGCTCACCTTGTTCGCGGAGAAAAGCATCACAGCTCATCTCAGGTGTGGAAGGCTTTCCCACATGCTGCTGCTCTTCCGCGATCTTTCGGGCCTGCGCTTCCCGCCGCACCATACCTGCCCGCAAGCTGTGCGCGAAGCGAATAATGGCGAGTCTTTGTTCGAGGTTGATTAGCGTGGTGCGCGCCCAACGCATGAAAGATGTCCCGTAAACTTGATGCACCGGCCGAGCAAGAAAATCACGCTGCAGCCCACGCATGTCGCTGATATCATTCGGGAAAAAAGCCAAAATCACAAGGTCTGGCTCCAACGCCAGGCCACGTTCTCTCAAGTAGTGGTACTCATCAACGATTGTGTATCCGGCCACTCCAGCGTTGAGCACCTGGGCGTTCGCCCGCGGATGCAGGGCCGCATCCAACAATCGTTCCAACTGCATGGGCCAGGTATCTTCGTTGGGCACGTACGGGCCAAACGTAAACGAATCTCCAATTGCGAGGATACGTATATCGTGACTGCCATCCACCTCTTCAACATTGCGCAGGCCGTCCGAATTAGTCTGCACATGATAGGGGCGGTGCGGCCAGATTGCCCACACTCCATCTTGATTTGGAGCGAGGTCGCCGCCACCCTCCGTGCGATTGAAGAAGTATTTCACCACCCCGAAACGGCACAGATTGGGCTCGGGCATCGCGCAGTGAAACATCGTCAGGCGCAAGCCGGCCTCCAGAAGCACAAAGGCGGTAACACAGATTGCCGCCAGCAGCAGAAGGTTCTTTCGTCCAGACCTATTCGCCGGCACGCTTCAGCCCCATGGCAAGCATGTATTTCTCCGCAACACCGCGAATGTCAAATTCTGACTCAGCGTGCTGCCGCGCGCTCTCTCGATAACCAGCCAAAGAGGCCAGCACGCTCTCGACCGCAGTTGCCATCCCCGCTACGAAATCCGCTCCGTAGCTCCACTTCTCAGTAGGCACCACAATCCCACCAGTCCCGACAAGCTCGGCTGCCCCGCCCCAAGAGCCGCACACGACCGGAAGCCCGCACGCCAGCGCCTCCACCACAACATTTGGGCACCAATCGCCCAAGCGCGGATGCAGCAGCACGTCGGCTTGGCGCATCTGCTGTGGCATGTCGTCATTATCAATCGCGCCAATCACTTTTATACGCTCACTAGTTTCAGGGTTCTTCGCACCGAAATCGGCGAGCTGCCGACGGCATATCTGCCCCAGCGTGCCCACAACGTGCAGCTCCAGATTGTGCTTACGCCACAATCGCGCGAACACCGGCAGAATCGTGCCGAGCATATACTCATGCCGCAACGAACCCGCGGCCAGCAGCCGCACCCGCCCGCTGCGTCCCTGACCCGGCCGAAACCAATCCAGGTCGACACCGTTGTGAACTATGGAATAACGTTCGCGCCGGTTGTAAAGATGAGCATCCGCCATCTCCTTGCTGAAAGCCGATTGATAGATCACATGGTCAGCGCGCAGCAAGTCGCGTTGCATTCGATAATTCAATCTCATGTCGCTCGTGGTTAGCGCTCGCGCCTGAAAACCGGAAGGTTGCTCGCGGCTGTCAAAGTAGCTTGGTAGCATGAATCCATCCACGCGCAGCGCGGTACGTACCCCCCACAGGCGGCACAGCGAGTAGAACCAGTCTCCCCACGAGACGCTGAAAAGCAGCGCGGCTCGCGCGCGGCGCAGCCGGTTGTGAGTGACAATAATCCCCTGTCTTTCGAACTCGCACGCCAGCTTGCGCGAGAAAAATCCCGGCCCACCGAGGGTTTCCCGCAGACCGAAAAAACAGGTTGGCTGCGCGGTGCGCGGCCAGGGCAGGCAACTGCTGATACGGTCCGCGGCACGCTGCAGGCGGCCGGGAAAGAGCCGCCTGCAGCCGACGGTGGGGCGGGTAACCGGGCGCGAATTCAGCGCTGTTCCCAAGCCCACACCCGCATACGGTAATCAGCAGAGCGCAGCTGCAGCGCTCCAAACACGGGCGGCAGCGCATCCCCGAATTCGCTAACCTTGCGCACATTCGGCGGCAGTACTGTACCGGAACCCACTTTAGTAACAAGGAAATCATGTCTCGTCGGGTCGGGCACCCCTCGAATGCGCAGCGAGGCGCCGGCCTGCTCCACCGCGTACCAGATATCTGGCGGCCCCCAGACAACGCTATCGGGCGGCACGATTTCCGCTAGAGCGCGCTCTATCGGACGATAATCACGCTGACGCCACTGATAGGCTAGCGCGGCGTAACGACCGATTATTCCGACCGCGAGCACATTGACCAATACCAGTATCAGAGCGCCTCGAAACACCCGTACTGCTATTCTTTCGCCGTTTGAGATAAAGGGGGCTTTCCACAATTCAGCCGTCATTGCCCCAGCCGCAATCGCAAGAATCGCCACCGGGTGCAGAAAATAAAACCCGACCTTTTTCGACATGAACAAAGCGTTGAAAAGCGCCGGCACCATGAAGAGAATCACCAACCACATGCCCTCGCGCCGAAAGTGACGCCGACGCCACAGCACCCATGCCACCCCTCCGCAGTACAGCGCCAGCAGCCCCGGTGCAAATCTGTACTCTTCTGCGTACCGGAGCACTTCGTCGACAATCCGCTTGAACACGCCACCTGCGTACAATCGGCTGCCGCCGTGCTCGATGAACTGGGTTCTGAGCATCTCCAGGTCTCCCGCGACAGCCGCGGACAGAATCCATAAAAACGCCGGCATCGCCGAGAGTACGGCCACCGCAATGAAGGTGCGTAGCTGCCTCGGCTTTCGCCACGTGACAACAATCACCCCTAGCGCCGCCACCCACGCGATTGTCAGCGGGTGGGTGATGCCTGCCAGTCCCAGGCACACGCCCGCCAAAACAGCCTCACGGCGGTGATCGCCAACGTTGTCATCGTTTTGTAGCACGCTCACAACAAAAACCACCCCCAACAAGGCGAGGAAAAAGCTCTGCGTGTCCATGCGGCCTGAGCGAGCGGACTCGATGTACTTTGGGTCTAGGCCAAGTATTACCGCGCTGAGCAGGGCCGCACTCCGGCTCCGGAGCAATCGTATGGCGAGAAGATACAGCACCAGCAGCGTTCCCGACCCGAACAACAGCCCCGGCATTCTGGTCTGCCATATGCCGAAAGCGAACACTTTGTAGACCAGCGCCATCAGCGCGGGCTGACCGGGAGGCTGCCAATAATACGCCTCGCCAAATCCATTCCGGCCCGCAAACACGGAGGAGATCATGCGGCCGTGAAGCGCCAGTTCTTTCGCTGGATCGTTGAGCGTGACCTCATCCATCCACACCACCGGACTCCTGTCCAAGCCGACCAGATTGAGAACCACGAACCCTAGCGCAACCAGGATGATGCCCTTGTTTTCAGACTGGAAGAATCTCATGCCACAAGAGAATCAGGCAGACGAGGCACAATGGCTCTCATGTGCTCTCGCCGAAGTGATACGCGGGGTTGCGTCCCGATTTCCAGTAGTATCCGCCAACGGTGTCGTCGGCTGTCCTGCGACAGATGCAGGCATAGCGCTGCCAGAGCAGCCTCCAATCGGAGGCGGGATGGCACTTAGAATCATGGATTTCGACAAAACCGACCATTGTCAGCCAGGCTTTGATGGCGGCTGCTGTGGGCAGATGGGTGATACTGCCAGTATCTTTGAAGGTCCGCGGGTAGTGGACCTGTACCAGACTACCTCGCCGCAATAACCACGGTCGTCGCAGCGTGGCGCTTTCTAACACCAGATGCCCACCCGGCTGCAGCAAGTGATACATCTTCCTCAGAAAGCGTAATTGTTCCGCGTTGTGATACAGCACGCCGGTACACCAGACAAGCTGAAAACGGCCAAGTGCAGAAAACTCATCCGCGGACATGTACATAATGTTCGCCTCGACGTACCTGTGCGAGCACATAATCTCATCGAGCCAACTTTCGATGTCGGCGCGCTTTTCGGGCAGATCCAACAGCACCAACTCGCGCGGTTCCAACGTGGCCAACCGCGCGCTGTCCAACCCATCTTTTGGGCCAATCTCAAGCACGCGCGCTCCACGAAACCTTGCCTTGCCCGCAAGCACAAGAAGTTCTGCGAACAATTCGCGCCGATACATCATGGGCTCGTCACTCACCGGGATGCGCATCAACTTGGCTATCAGCCTTCTAGCAAACGCTTTCAAATCTGGTCTCCAAGGGAGCAAAATCGCCGCAATCGCATTCTGAACAGATGCTGCAAACGTGGTGAGCAGACAGATGCCCTGTACTTATTCAGCAGCCGTGTCGCGAAGGCCCATCACTTTCAGATACGCGGTTCCCACTCTCGCCAATCGAGGCACATCAATCGCCCTGCGTGCCAGCTCATGGCTGCCGACCAAACAGGCTAGCAGCTCGGGGATTTCTTCGCGGTTGTCAAAGCCGTAACCGGCATCACCCACTAATTCCGGGTGGCCACCGCTGCGCGCGTAAATTGCCGGCAACCCGCACGCGAGCGCTTCCAGCAGCGCATTGGAGCAAGGGTCGTGCAAGCTGGCAGTGATGAAGATGTCATGTTCGCGAAGCAGCGCTGCCAGCCGACGTGGCGCCACCGGTGCTTGCATGCGAATGCGGTCGAACCGAACCGGTGAACGCCCAACGAAGGTGTACTCGTAACGGCCCCAATCCAGATTCTCTTCCAGCCACTTGTACACCGCAGCACCTTTGTTCAGATTATCTGACCAGCTGCTGGATACAAGTCGCGTCTTTCGCGCACCTGCCGAAAGCCTCGCTTCCCCAGGGAAAAACACGGCCGGGTCCACGGCATTGTGTATCACGATCGGTGCCCGAAATTCGAACCCCAACTCCCGATGCGCGTCCAGACTGTACTGCGACTGGAAGATGGTCGCATCGGCGACCTCACGGTTGATTTCCCAGATGCGCCGGTCGACCCCACGCGTGTCACCACGGTAGCGGTCAACCGGGCCATCCACCCGGTGAACCATGCGCGCGCTTCCCGATTTACCGGCACGGCGCAAGCTGCGGAAATCGAAATTGAAGCTGTTGAACAAACATGCTCGCGAAGACGGCGAGAGCCTGTTTCGCTCAACTCGAAACCCGCGACCCTCTAATTCCCCACTCAATGCCAGCATGAACTGGTTCCCACCCCCAAACGGAGGCCGACGAAAATCGTGAAAGACGGCGATATCGGCCTCGGCAGAGAACAGCCGCGTTAGCCACGGCATCCATTGCATCACCGCTTTGCACTCGCGCTGTGGATTGTGGAGACAGCCTGACTGCAACAGGTCATTCGCAGTGAGCGCCGGACGGATGCGGTCAATCCGGAACGCACGTTCTGGCAATGCCAAAGCACGTACGCGGCGCGGGAGTTAAGCCACCACCGCCAGCACATGCCGCTCCAGATTGCGGGCAAGGGAATGCGCATTGTAGCGCCGCTCTACCAAGCGGCGTGCGTTCAGGCCAATTCGCTCGGCATCCGCCGGGTTGGCCCACAAATACTCCATCGCCTCTCTCAGACCCTCCACATCTCCCGGCTCCACAAGGAAGCATGTGTCCAAATGCCGCATACATTCCGGTTCCCACAGGCCCTGCGTACGCGTTATTATCACCGCCTTTGCGCAGGCCATCGCCTGCAATGCAGCGCTCTGCCCGGAAGGCTGGTCCACGTCCTGAAGTGGAATCACCACAAAGCGCGCCACGCGATAAAGGTCGCGCAATTCCGCGAAGGAATGGTTGCTGCTCACCTGAACCCCGGCGCCGAGCAGGCTGCCCGGGAGGCGCTGCCGGGTAACGATATGCACACTCCGTTGGCCGACGGCCCGCAAAAGCGTCAGGTAATCCCGAGCCGCATCTGTGCCGACACTGAGAATGTAATCGCCCTGCAGCGATTTCTCCGCTGGTGTCCAGAAGCAATCATCCACCCCAAACGGTAACACGGATACACGTTTCGGTTCCACGCCGAACGCCCGCTCGACCGGCACCACAGCGCCCTCTCCCAACACCAACAGTCGCTCGACCGAATGCAAAATGCGAGAATAGAGAAACCGAAATACCCGCGACCGCCCAGTTTCCACGCGCGCAAGCAACCGGTGCGCCAGACCTTGACTGACATAAATCATCGGAACACGTAGAATACCGAGCCACTTCAGCATTGCAATCGGCAGGCCGCAGGTATCCACCGTGGAGACCAGTACATCTGCCTTCCTTATTTTCTTCCAGTGGATCCACGCAATGTGCAGCGAGAACCCGATTCCCACCGCCCGACTGATTGCGCTTTCCAACGGATAGCACACCCGCCGTCGCCAATCGCCTGAGCTATCATCACCCTCGGCAAAGTGACACACGACCTTACTCGAATCAATGAATGGGAAGCCGTAAAGGAAATCGACCGGGCCATCGCCCTCTCGCCACGCCTGCAGTTGCTGTGCGCGATTGCGGCGAAAAAGGAACAAACAGTGTGTCGGCACTGCTTACGCAACCGCGCCGCTCACCGGCTGGTATTCCTCGCTCGTATAAGCTGGGTGGTCGGGGCCGTTGTGCCGCCATAGATAGAGCGGCAGGCGCACAGAAATGTTGTCCCCAACATCATCGGCAACGGCGAAATTAAAATCGCGGTCAGCTCCGCGGCCCCGCCGCGAGGGCCATACGCGTTGACTCAATGGGCGGAACCCAACCTTTCGGGCTACCGCCGCTCTCACCAGCGGGCAATTGCCAGCGCCGGGATAATGCGTGTGCATGTCCCCGAAGAACAGGTCGCGTGCAATGCGACGAATTCTAATCCTGTGCGGCACACTTTGATGGAGCCAGCGGAAATGCCTTGGGATGAAACCCCTTGAGCGCCGAGCCAGGGCAACGATTTCAGTGGGCTCTATTACCAATGACTCCTCGCCGTGCACAGTGCGAATCCACTCTACATCCAGGTGTTTTCCCAAATACTGCGGGGAGTATTTCTGACAATCCACGCACACGTGCGACGATCCATATTTGACCGCGAAATCGTGCTGCACGCAGATGCGGTTCAGCAAAGAGGCGTCATCAGAATCCTGAAACGTGATCCATTCACCCCTGGCTTGTTCCATACCAAAGTTCCGGGCCGTCCATCCCGCGTTGATGTTGATGCCATTCCAGCCGATGCGTTGCGGATCGTCACACGGCAGCGCGCACACGCGCACGCGCCCATCAGCTTTGGCGTACTCTCGCGCGATTTCCGCGGTGTTGTCTGTGCTGTTGTCATCCACGATGATTAGCTCGAGGTCTCGGTATGTCTGCCGCAGAATGGACTCAACCGCCACCGCGATTGTCTCGGAGACATTGCGTGCCGGCATAACTACTGAAATTGAAATCGTGCTCATTCCAAATCGAAGTCGCCAGCGTCTATCTCACCACTCCGAATACATGCGCCACTTGCCGGTCACAGGCTCATAGGAGATTGACTTGTACTGAAAATCGGGGACACCAAAGAGCCTCCCAAGCCGCGGCCTCAAAACCGGGCTGCCGAACATACGCAACAACCATTTGAAGAACCGGTAATGTGAACGTCGACGCAAATAATGTGGCGACACGTTTTCTCTGAGTTCATCCAGAGCCTCTTCCGTCGCCCGCGCGAATTCCCTCGCCTTCTTGATACTTATGCTCTGCGACACTTTGCGATAAGCACCCACAGGGCAATCCAGATGATAGTGCTCCGCATGAAGGAAAAAACGGCACCATAGTTCAGAATCGAATGCCACTGACAATGGATCTAATCCAGCGCCCGCGGAATTCCACAGGCTGCGCCGCCAGAATGTTGACTCCTGCTGGATGACAGCCCAGTCACCAACCAGATAATCGTACCTGTTCTTTCGGTATTTGCGGGATCGGACGTACCTCCCTTTTGAGTCGATTGTGGTCGCAACGCCGGTAAGCCAATCCACCTGCGGAAACTGCGAGAACACCTCTGCGACCACAAAAAGACTCTTGGACATCAACAGGTCATCACTATTAAGCCATCCCATGATCTCGCCGCCGGCAAACGAAAAACCCCGGTTTATCGCTGGCGCCGGACCCGGCCGGGTGCCCGGCCAGGTTTCCCAGTGATGCAATTGCTGAGCATACTGCTGGATCACTGCCTCACTTTCGTCAGTGCTGCCATCGTTAATCACGATATACTCTAGCTTTGGGTATCCCTGCGAAAGCACCGATTTAATGGTGTCTCCCACAAATTCAGCGTGGTTGTAACAGGGAGTCACGAGAGAGATAGAAGGATGATCCGACGAGAAGATTCTATTTCCTGCGTTTTTCAATTGACACACAGTTCTTTGCGTCGCAACGAGAACACATCCTCGCCTTTCAAGAATATAAAATCGACGAGTCTAGGGTACGCTTGAACGGGATCTACATCTACAAACTCGTCGCCAACACAGATGAAAGGGGAATATCCCGACTCACCCATGAACGTCAGCAAGTCCTGGTCTGTTCTGCCGCTAATTTGTTGCGTGTTACTACCGGCCTCACAAATGACCACGTCAATCCTCCGGTTCGACAGCATCCTTGTAGCGCCCTGAAGGACCAAAAAATGTGCGCCCTCAACATCGATCTTCACCAATCTGATTCTCTCGATATTGTTAGCGCTACAAACCGTGTCCAAAGTCTCACAGCGCACTTTCCGATGCTCGTGTTGGCCTCCGCTCCAGGCATGACCATTGGCAATAATGCTGTGCCCCTCATTAGAATTTGGATTGAGATGCAACGTTGCGGTGCTCCGTTTGTTAGAAAGCGCAAGGGGCAGAATTACACAGTTGGAAATCTCATTCAGTGCAATGTTGCCGCTTAACACCTCGTAGTTGTCCCTCTCTGGTTCGAACGCATAAACTACACCACTGGTTCCACACAAATAAGAGAAATGGATGGTATGTCGTCCCACATGTGCACCTACATCAAACACGGTGTCGCCTTTTGCGATGAAGGACTGCGCCACATTCACCCAGGGCTCGAGGGTCATCTCTTTTCGGAGATAAGTGTAAAGCTCGCGCAAATCCCCTGACACCCGTGACGTGTACGTGTAGGGACACATTTTGTGTTGAAAAGAGACTGTTTCCCCCACAAGTGTTGAGCGAAAGAAACGCAGTGCAAGATTATTCCCACGGTTTCCAAACAGAATATGTCCAACGGCATTCAGGAAAACATTAATTGCAGCTATGGTTTTCATCCAGATCGACATTCGGCCTAGCCCTGCCATTCCAGCACAAACTGGATATAATCAGGGATAGAGTTTTCCCACTCAGCGCACCCAACTTGATGGCGTAGACGTGCAGCTGTCCCCAGCCTTTCTAAATCAAGCGCCGTAATAGCTGGCCAGTCCTGAAACGTCGCAACAGGTTGTGAGAAACGAGAGCCACCGTCCGACCCCAACCTCCCCAGATGCCGCCGCATGAACGCATTGCCCCTCCAAAGCAGATTGAAGGTCTTGTTTTTTGCCGACGGCATGAAAGGAGTTATAAGGTAAACATCTTCTCCGGGCTCAATATACTCATCCATCGTCGGTGCATCAAACCCAAACACTGAACATCCCTGTGCTAACGCCTCAAGAAAAGCCGGGGCTACCCCCTCGTAGAGACGGGGGGCGATGAATATGTTGGCTTCCCCGAGTGTACGCAGACACCCAGCATTAGGCATAAAAGCAAGCAATACTTCAACCGTCGTCGTCCCCGGCCGACATGGAAATGTGCAGGCCGCCCGCTATGGATTCCGCGGGTAAATTTGGCTTCTGAATAAAAACCTGTCCACTTTTAGCACAGCACAGAATTTGTCTAGAAACTGTGGGTACATCATACTCGTCCAATTCAAATACATCAGAACACCTCCATCTAGCCACCGTGCATTCTCAAACGCGCTAGGTCTCTTGAAGTAACGCAATCGCAAAGTGGACAGACCGGCGGCTTGCGCCCTATTAGCGACTGCGGTCGAAAACGCAATAATCCGCAACGACTTGGGGAGGGCGTTCCACCATACCTAAGAAAAAGTCCTGGTGTGGTGCCACATCGACAGCTAAACCAATCTGACTTTTGTATCCGCCAGCAAGTCCGGCGGAGATGGCAAATGGAAAAAGAGTACCGGTAAGATACTGCGCTGAATACTCGGCGCATCTTCCGGCTAGGCCACGCCGTCCCACCCTTTTAGTTACACATCCGCGCATTTTTATAGGGAATCGACGATGAGATCACACGCCGGACCACGTTAGTTTGTGTGCCATCCGAGGCAGTAGCATATGACGGTCGACATTTCCTCGAAGTCATCTCCCCGATTACCTAGCTACTGCCATTGAAATGAAATCCTCCATTTTTTCTCTGAATTTTTCTCTCGACAATTCTGACAGCGCGTATGCTTGAGACCTAGTGATCTCAGCACTCATGTCATCTGTTTTCATCTGAAACACCTCTAGTATTGCGTTCTCAATTTCGTCCACAGTGCAATCCTCAAGGTAAGTCCCACAGCCTGACGGCAATGATACCCCTGTGTCGCGGCTAATGAGAGGATACAGGCCAATCTGTAGACAAGTCACGACTGCGGGAGACAAGCCTTCACTGCACGATGGCGCGATGAAGCAAAAAACGTCTTTGATTATTTTCCGAAAGCGCGCGCTATCTGTTCTCAAACTCCCGTGGAACCTTATGTTCGGCAATTCCATTAACTCGTGACGATAGATCCTCAAAAAATCTTGTTCGCTGCTCAGTTTTCCGACAACATTCAATGTTAATTCTGTATGCTCGGAGAACGCTTCCAGCAATAAATCCAGCCCTTTGTGAACCGCGCCTGATCCAAAAAACCACAGGAACTCCCTCTTAGACGGCACATAATCATGCTCTTTTTTCAGATTGTCTGGGAGCTTGCAGCCAGATACGTCGACTAATTTGATCTTGTTCCTGAACTCTCTAGGGTATGTCCGCAATGTGTGGCTGCTGCCCTTCAATGAGCACACATCCGCAATCTGCATGGACTTTCGTTCGAGATCTGGATAGGCAACCAAGCGCTTTGGCGAATAATGAACCTGGTGTCTTCTCTCCAAATCCCTCACGCGCGCCATTTCAGACTCGTTCTGATAAAAAGGATCGCTACCAGTGCGGTGAAGAATCTTGATCGAACGTTCGTCGAGAAATGGTGCCAGGCGTTGCAGGTTTGTGGCGATGTCAAAACACACATCGTATTTCTTCTCCGGCACAAACTGCTTATCATTCCAATTGATGGCATCCACCTCATAGCCAAAGCTGCACAAAATCCGCGCGATTTCCCTGCTCTCCCAAACATTGGTGTGTCCACCAAATCGGGCGTCATCTTCTGACCATTGTAGCGGTTGTACCAGGTAGCTGAACAGCACTCGACCGCGTGGTGGCTGTGAACGAGCGGGAAGCGTGACCGGACATTGTTTTGTTTCCGAGAACTTGGTAATGCGTGACATGGAACGCACGAGACCTCTGATTAACCTCATAATCGAATGCCAGCGTGCCATTCTTCTGCCGCAGGAAAACGGGACCTCAACAGATGGCACTGCAGCTCAACAGTCGGAGAACACCACAGAACCTTCTTCTAATAATTCACGTGTTGTGGGTATCAACCTTGATTCTGCACATGTCCCCATCATGAAGAAACAACCGGCGTGAACTAACGCCTAGCCTCCCCTGTCAAATGCTTCAAAACCTTGTGCCGTGCTATCGCTTCCAATTTGTATCCAAACCTTCTCCATGTGGTGCGTTTGGGACCCTTCACAAACTGTTGCATTCTTTCAGCATAAGCTTCATTCAGGTCAACATTATCCAACCAGCAGATACTCTCCAGTGGGCCATCAAAAACATTCCGGTTCTGCCTCCGTTTTCGACGGCGCGCTTTGTGTCCAGACGCCGGGTGGACACCATCTACAAGGCCAATATTCCTGATCAATCCCCTAGTTGACAATAAATGTGTTTTCTCAAGCCATAGTGAGGAAATGGCAACCTTGATATCCCAAGATTGTGGCATATCAGTTGGATGTTTTCCTACCGATGCTAAGTCGTGCCCAGCAATGCTAGGGGTCTTGGTCAGACCATCGAAGAGATCAGAATACCTCGATAAAACTGGTTTGATCAACTCCCACCGATCTCGCCAAGTAGCCCAGCCCCAACACAGGAATCTTGCACTACTGACTAGAGAATGCGGATAACCGCGAAAAAACCGCTGTGGAATTGGTTGATATCCGCCAATGGAAAAGACTCTCTCTTGGGATTCATAGTGTCTTAATGCTCGTTTCATGAAGGAATAGAAACTCGGCATGGGCATACAATCCTCTTCCACGAAGACAGCAGATTTATACGCGTTAAACACGGTGCCAACATTGTCATTGATCCCAGGCAGCCCCCGATTCTGTTCTCCAAAGTAGAGCTCTGTCTCAACCCAATCAACGTCTTCTGCTATAGAACGGGATTTCTCCACGAGTCCAATGTCCACATCTTCTCGGGGCCCATCCACGAACACTATAAGCCGGTCAATATCCTGTGTTTGTAACGCGGCAAGAATCCGCTCCATTTTATTTGGGCGCTTGTAGGCGAAAACCACGCAAGGAACAATGCCAGCATCAGATGGCATCGATGCTCCTTTCACCCAGTAACCACTTGTCCGCTGCTAGCACAGGTCCCCATTTGAACAGATAGACATACCCCCAGTGCCGTAATGTTCACCTCCCACCACAACCATAGGGGCAATAACCCGAGTTCGCTCTACCTCTTTACCATGGGATTAGTTTGTGGTTAACTCCATCGTAGAGGCAACTATTCGAAATATTTGAACTACAACACCGGAGAAAAATACCGGCATATTGACAGTAAAGCAAAGGTCAGCAGATGCACGGTAATTAGGGTCTTGGTACGAACGTTCGCAGTTGCACATCTTTTTTGCCTGTCATTTTATTTGCGCCTTTTGAGCACTTGAAAACCTCCACAATCTCTGAATTTCTACTCCAGTCTGTGGTCACCTGTTTGGGGGTAACCATTCGGCGAGCAGGCTGTCCCGCCAGTCAGGTTGAAGCCGTTGTGAGGCATCGTTCAATTAGCCACTTTTCAATTCTTTCAACATCTACTACCACATCTTCATTTCTAGGATTAACATTATTAATCGTATCACTTTTGCCAACATGGAATTGATAATCATGACCAAGCATTGTTGCCTGTATTCTAATACCCGGATCATGATAAAACTGTGGGTATAATTCAAGAATAGATGCTTTTTTATTACAGTAACTTATATTAACTAGTCCAGCGCCATGAGGGGCAATAATCAACTCTGCAGAAGAGAATATTTCTATTTGTTCTGTAACAGTAAGTTCTTCCAAGTACAAACTATGAAAGCCATATCGATGGAGTACTTCTAATAATTTGTCTTCATTAACGACTCTTCTATACTCTGCCTTACTTCGTGAAATATATAATCTTTGGTAATTTCTTCCTTGCATTTTGTTACGTTTCTTTATATATTTATATATTCCAATAAGCCAAGAAGGCACATATTCTTTACAGGGTAAGGAATAGCCCCTAAAATCCTCTGGACGCCAATTGTTGAGCAAGTCCGTAAAAATTAGCTCATCCGCACGTATAACATTGTATTTCCTTTCATCCAATATCTTGTTCTTATCAACACCTAATAAGGTACGAAATTCCCTTTGGAATTTGTTGTTTTGTGGAAGTGTGATGTAATCATACTCTAAATTTGATTTAACAAAAATATAGAATCTACCCAAAAATTCGACATTAAAATGATAATAATTATTTACCAAACCTGTTTGGGACAAACACAGAACCTTTCCTCTGATATGCTCATAATTTCGTAGAAATCGAGAGCTGAGACCAATCTTAGGGTTTGTTTTTTGGGAAGTAATTTCTTTGATCACTCTATTATTCTTTGTGTATATCTCCTCCTTGCCAACTATGCACTTTCCATTTCTTATACTGTATATGTTGTAGCTTGGGACATCAACAGAATAAGAGAAAATATCTTCATGATATTGCATAGAAATGTCATGCATTGCTGGCATATAGAAAGTTTGTTTATCAAATATGGCACTAGTATAAATATTCTTACATTCATCAATACTAATTGGCTTTATTCTGGGAAATAAATTATTAAAGAGCCTTTTTATTGGCATCATTAACATTTCAGTACCTTCTATGTACGTCTAACGGCCCGAGGTTGAGTCCTGCCACAAGCGTTATGACAATCGTTTCAGCCTCTGGCAAGAGGTGATTGACAGGCTTGTGGTTCATCGCCAACCTCTTGGACTAAGAGCACGTCTCCAAAGGTTAACTTGTTCCAAAATGCCGTATCTTCTCTGAGATTGTCGGCGTTGAGCAGCAAGCAGACATCAACTTGCTCCCTTTTTTCTAGGTACTCTTTGAATCCTAAGGTCTTGTCAGTGGAGGGGAGGGGGTAACGCGCTACTTCATGCCTCAACTCCTTGCGGTCTTTGCAGATTCCCGTGGAGGTATCCCAAGTATCGGGGTTGTCTTTGTCGTAGTCCCAGAATGTTTCTATTTTCATTTCATTTCATTGATAAAAACGTTTTTGAATTTCTCCATTACTTTCTCTGGGGTGAATTCTCCGTAGCAATTCCAGTTTTCATTTGGTGACGGCATAAAATTCTTAAGAACGTGGTGTAGAGACAAGGGATCTTCGTAGTAAATACCCTTGTCTCCAAGAGTATAGATATGACTCTGCTCTTTAGAATGTTTGTACGTTATGACTGGCTTATTACATATAGAGTATTCAGCACAAGCCATACCAAAAGACTCCCCCTCGGCCCTGGAGTGGAGGAAGGCATCGGATGTATTTATGAATTTTCTTTTCCTATAAAGGTCTGCAAACGACGGAATATGGATTACCCTAGGGTGATCTATGAACTGGTGCGTCTGCACGAAGAGAAAGTAGCAATCATCTCTTTCGTTTAGTACGTCAACGACCACTTGGTTGGTGAAAGGGATATTCCAAGAATAGTATCCGCCAATTCTAGAAAAAACTACTGCATCCCTGGGTATGTCGAGCTCTTCTCGAAGGTCTTCGTCAGACTCGGGGAGGCGAACTATATATGGGACATATGGATGCTCGAAGTTAGAGCAAGCCATCGAGAGCCATTCGGATGCGTATGCGTAAACCTTTCCATGGGGATCGTTCTCTGTTCCAATCACGTGGATAAGCATCGGTTTATTGGTCACGTATCTACCGTCATTTTTCTTGCCGCATTTCTGTATATAAACTGCGTCCACGTCGAGCTCGGCTAGCTTCTGCTCTAGGAGGTTCATATCTTCTTCGCCATCTAGCGCGAAGCACTGTAGATCTTTTTCAAACTTTTCTACCGCAAGGGGGTGGGATTCAGAGTGCCCCTTGTCGTGTATCACATATGATTTGTTTCCTAATATTTTTTCGTTAAAATAGGCGAGGTCAAAGTAACACACTCCCGTCCCTTGGATATCCAAATGGGGTTGATAAAAGGCAATTTTCATATCTCCTTCTCATCAAAGAAGTTGCTGGTAGTAGTTGCTAAGGTCATAGGGCGTCCCTCTGGTGACGAAGGACTTTTGCCCGATGCGCGGCGGATTCGTTATACTTTTCAACCGGGATGATTATAAAATCAAAATTTACTCTTGTTTGGTTTGTTGTGTTTATTTCGTTGCCGTGGTTTAAGTTAGCGCCGTCCCATAAGAATAATTCACTGTACGCTGCCTGTATGGGAGAAAGGTCTCCTTCATCTTCTTCGCTCTCGGCCCAGATTGTGTTTGTATCGTGGGCTCTTGTCATGGGCATGTAGAGGTTTATTTCGTGCTCGCTATGGTTCCAGTCCTTGTCTTTGCGCCGATCAAAAACACATACGCTGTCTGGCTGATGGACCCTAAACGTCGGAAATCTCTGGGAGTGGACTTCGGGTTCAACCAGTTCCGTTACAAATTGTTTTTAAATTTATCGTACAGATCTCTAAACGAAAGCTCTTCGTCCATCATCTTGCAAAATTTTTTGTGCAGATTTTGTTTCTGGTCGGGGTAGTATCCTGAGCCTGCAGTTAGTTTTCCTTCGAACTTGTCTAGTACATGAAGGTTTTCGAGGTTCGTGGTTTCTAGGTATTTTTGACAATATTTCTGAAGCCGAAAACATTTACGTCTTGGGTGAATTTTTTCGTAATCAAATTTTCGGTAGAATAGATAGATATCCTTCTGATATCCAGTCTTTCCTGATAATAGAATCAGGAAACAAATTAAGCAACTCTTTGTTTAAATCAAAATGAACCACGCTTTCTCTTCTGGCCGTTTGCCCTAGGTTTTTCATGTGCCAATCAAAACCATTTACGCCTTGAGCTCCGCCCTGGCCTCGGTAGGGATCTGGCACCTCTTCGAAAAGCCTTAGGTCGTCACATATCGTTACGTCTTGGTACTTTTCTTTTCTGCTGGAAATTATTTTGAGTTCATTCAATAGGGGCATGTTAATGTCGTGGTCTTTTTCTTCGTCGTAATCTTTTACGCCGAAATCACTTCCGGGGAAATGAGCGTCCAACCAGAAAGGACGGTTTTTGTCTAACTTGTTTAGAATTTCATTTAA
>MDTC01187559.1_pt1 | contig 18708 bp, 13 predicted proteins | sample 811181 | NCBI WGS metagenome assembly MDTC01 (sample SAMN05326644, study PRJNA326480) | marine metagenome | isolation source: seawater | place: Pacific Ocean: North | collected 2011
CAAAGAAGACAAGCATTAGGTATACCACCATCTGCAGAAGACTATAATCTTGAATTGTCAGAAGAGTTTTCTCATGTAGAGTTAGATGAAGAAGAAGTAAGTGAGTTTAAAGAAGTAGCACATACTTTAGGTTTATCTAATGAGCAAACAGAAGCGTTACTCCATTATGAATTAATGAGAGGTCAAAACGAAGAAGACTATTTAGAACGTGAAGAAGAAATGAGTCTTGCAGAAGCTGAAGAAACATTGAGAGATGTATGGCGTGGTAATGATTACGAGTATAATTTATCTAAAGTTGCTAATACATTAGATTATTTAGGTATGGGAGATTTTAAAGATGACCCTGCTATTGGTAATAATCCTGATTTTGTTTTAGCATTTTTTGAAAAAATTTGTCCTTTAGTTGGTGATGATGCAGTTATTGCAGAAAGCAATGCAAGTTATCAAACTGTAGAAGATGGTTTGCGTAATGTTGAAAAAGAGATGCGTGAATTTAAAGGTCATACTCATAGTGCAGAATATCAAGCGTTAGTTAAAGAACGTGGTGTTTTATTAAATCAACAAGCTAAATTAAAGCCACCACCAAGTTTGTTATAAAAAATACTTGACAATTTATTAAAATAAATATATATGAATTTTAGATTTTACAACAGATACCACAATTTGTGCCTGATAGTAAATCAAAGGTGAGAACCTTAAATCAGGCAAGACCCTCCTGTCGAGGACACTCTAAGCCGAAAAAGTAAATTAACTATATGTATTAACTATTAATTCGGAGGTGAAATATGTCGCAAGACTTATTAAACACATATGTAATTGGCTTTGACAGGTCTATTAGAGAAACTGTTGAAGTTAATGGTGGTAAACTTCGTCCTTACATTATGTTAGCTACAGGCGACTTATATCGTAAAGAGGGTGTTTATCAAAGAACGACTGGAGGGGGTTTACCTCAAGTTGTTACAAACAGATTTGGAGATTCTCCAATATCTGAATTAGACTATAGCCGAAGACGTACATCAAGAATTGCTTACCAAGATGGGCAATTCATGGATTGGGCTGATTTGTCTAAAATGGGTGTAGACCCAAGAAATGCAAAGTTAACTGCTATGAAGAACAAGTTTCTTCGTCAAGAAGATATTATCATCGACCAAGCTATGCTAGGTTCTGCTAATACTACAGACTTAGAAACAAGTGCAACTTCTGTAACTTTAACTAACGCAGTATCATCAATTCATGATGGAACTGCTGAAGTACTAGAGGGATTCACTTATAGTAAGTTCTTACAAGCGTTAGCACAATTCGGAAACAACAATGTTGACGTAGAAAACTTAGCACCTGTATTCAAGATTTCTTGGACACAGTGGCAAGAAATGATGGCTGATGATAACTTCATCAACTTTGACTATACTGCATCTCGTCCAATAGACAGTAATAGTTATGGTAAAATCTACGACTACATGGGTGCAAAATTCTGTATCTCAAACATTATTCCTTACTTCAGTCAAAATACTTGTTCTGTTGGTGATGGGTCAACTGTTGGTAGTTTAAAAATTGCTAATTCTGATGTTGATAATGCAAAAGGTACATGGTCTAAAGTAGACGTATCAGTTACAGAGAATAATGTTTCTACTGATTATAACTTCCGTGCAGTCTACGCATTTGCTCCAAGTGCATCGTTGTTTGAAGTTAATCCTGACATGACTACCAAAGTGTCAGAAAGAGCAGATAAAGGGTTTAATTACTATGCTTACATGAAAGCTGAGTTTGGTGCAGTTAGAATGGAAGAAGAAAAAGTAGTAGTCATTCCATGTCGAGAAACTAATTAAGGAGGATTATTATTATGGCTAATTCAGACGAATTAACAAATGTACTTGCTAACAAATTAGTTAATAAATACGAGTATCGTGGTAATGTCCAAGCTATTACTGTAAGTATTACTTCTGCTACATCTGGACTTGTTCAAATCGCAGATACACTACCTGAAAAGGCTCGCATCGTTTTAGCAGACCTTACTACAAGTGCAGGAAACATTTCTAAGTTGGGTACAACTGCAGATGATGATAAGTATGTAGCTACAAATACTGGTAACTTAGTATTACCAAATGACCTCGACGATGGAGATGAAGCTTATATTGACGTAGGAGGGGACGACCTTGCTATTACTTTAAGTGAGTCTGCTCAAGTTCGTGGTGTTATATTTATTGCAACTAATGAGTAACAACTGAGGGGAGGGCAACCTCCCCCTTATTTTTTTTTATTATGTCATTAACAAAAGTCAAATTATGTAATCTTGCGTTAAGTAAGATAGGAAATGAAAGAAACCAACTTACTGACCCAACGTTTTCTAATAATACAGGAAGCGTTTTTACACAATGTGATTTACATTATGACCAAGCACTAAATGAACTTGTTAGATTACATACTTGGAACTGTTGTAAAACAAGAACACAAATTGGTGCTAATGAAATAACAATCGTTATTCCTGCAAGTGTATCTGACTCAGGAAACGAAGAAACATATACATTATCTGCATCATCTGTTGATTCAACAAACAGACCTGTATTTACAAATAGCACTTCAGGAAATGCTGATTATGTTAGTCTTACTTTTAATACTACCAGTAAAACACAATGGATATTAGTTTTTGGTGCATCAAGCACTACAGTAACAAATGATGTTACAACTTATAATCCACCATTAACATTTAGTAATGGAGTTACTGTATCATTAGTAAAACCAATTTATGGGTATGAATATCAATTCAAATTACCAAGCGATGTAATAAGAACTATATCTGTTAGTCCAACAAATAGTATATATTACTACAGTAAACCATTAGTAGAATGGCATGTAGAAAAAGATATATTATTAACAAACAATCAAAAAGCATTTATTTGTTATGATAAAGCACCTGAACCAACAGAAATGGATTCTTTATTTGCACAAGCATTTTATACATGGTTAGCATATAAATTAGCAATACCAGTAGCAGGTAATGAAAAAAGGGCAAATGATATACTAGATGAATTTACTAGTGCAGTAATGCCTGAAGCAAGAAGAGTAAATGGTTTTGAACAATATAACTTTGCTACTAATGATAGTGAATGGTTAGAAGCAACACAAACAACTGCTAGTTCAGGAAACAGTTATCCTCCTTTTGCTCAAACAGATTATAATACAATTCCATAGGAGGTAATGTGGCTAAGAAAGTCGTCAATAGTTTTAATGCAGGCGAATTATCACCATACCTCTATGCACGTGAAGATGTTGATAAATACCAATCAGGTTGTCAAGAATTAGAAAACTTTGTTCCTCTTCCATATGGTGGTGTAATAAGAAGACCTGCCATACAAGAACTAGCTAATACTAAAGATAATATTAATGCTAGATTATATCCTTTTACATTTAATGTTGATGAAGCATTTATGTTAGAAATAGGAAATACAGGTACAACTGAGTTTGATGGATATTTTAGATTTTATAAAGATAAACAACAAATAATAGAAAATGCACAAGATTTAACAGACGCAACTAAATTTAAATGGACACGAGGTACAGTAAGTGGCAGTCTTAGTAAATATTACTATTGCACACTTCCTGATGATAGTGACCCACAATTAGATAATACAACTTCATTAATTATTGATGGAGTTACAATATATGCTGAACCAACGGCTAAACCTAATGCACCATCGTTTTTTATTAAGGATAATGATAGTTTAGGTTTTCAAACAATATATTTAAAAATAACTAATAGTGGTGGTGCAGATGGACAAAACCCAAATACATTTACAGGTACATTAACATTAGGTTCACCTGCTTTTGAAGTTAGTCACCCATACTTAGCAGATGAAATAAAAGATTTAAAATTTACACAATCTGCTGATGTTTTATTTATTACACACCCAAATCACCCTGTTAAAACTTTAAGCAGAACATCTTCAGCAGATAATACAAGTTGGGATTTTTCTGACTTTGATTTTTCTACTGGATTTCCACCTTTACAAGAAGAAAATACAAATAAAGATTTTAGAATAACTTCATCAAGTACATCAGGAACAACAACATTAACATCAAATTTAGATTTATTTGACGATAATCATGTAGGTGCATATTTTAAATTTAGAGCAATACGAGATAAAAGTAATAGTTCTATAACTGCAAATTACGCTAGTTCAAACATTTCAAATGCAGTTAACGTTTCTAATTCTAATTGGAATATAACTACTAATGGTACATGGTTAGGTAAAGTAACATTAGAAAGAAGTTTAGATGGTGGTATTAATTTTGAAACTTATATAATAGTTGGTGATACTTCGGGAAATGGTACAACTGCAGGGCAAAGTAATGCTAAAAATTTTGCAACATCATCAGAACAACCTGAGGAAAATAATACATTTATACGTGTAAGATATGACCATGTTAATAGTTCTGCAAGCACTCCATTTAATTTTTCTTTTGTTATTGAAAATCCTTATATTGAGTCTTTAGTACAAATAAGTTCTGTAACAAGTGCAACAGAAGCAACTGCAAATGTTATAAGTCCATTCCAAGATTCAATACAAGATTATACATCTTGGTCATCATCACAAGCATTTTCAGTAGGAACAAAAGTTCAAGTACAATCTCCTTTTGAGTTTACAACATTTAATGATGGAAGTAGCACTATTGATTTAAAAGATAACACAGAAATAGTTGTAGGTGGTTCAGAAGATAGTTCTCACTTAACTGACTTAAATAATACTGTGGCTTGTGCTTCAGGTAAAATATCTATATCAAGTATATTTGGAGAAAATGCAACTATATCAGCATCAGATGTAACACAAATTGCATATGACCACAATACAGAAATAGCTACTATAACAACTTCATCAACACATAGAATAGCTAAAGGAATGTCTGTAACATTTGATGGTATAACTTCTTCTACATTACCTCAGTTAAGTGGCGACCATATTATTACAGAACGAACAGATACAACTAATTTTAAAATAGCATTACCAAATGGTGGATTAAGTACAACTGGAAATTATGATATAACAAATGCATCTTTATCTTTAGTTAATCAACAATACTTTTTTGTACAAACAAATCCATCAAAAAATACATGTAGGTGTTTTAAATTTTTTATATCACCTGAAGATGATACAGTTACATTAGTTAAAGTAGCAAACTTAGGTGCAAATGATGCACAAGAAGATATTATAGATATAGCATTAGCAAATGATTTATTATACGTAATAGCTAGACCTGTTATACAAGATGCAAGATATTATAGGTTAGTATCATTTAATGCTAGAGATTTATCTTATAATGTATTTTATTGGCAACAAAATGAAGCGAGAGGTAGTATTGGATTAAGAGCATATAGAATGTATCCAAGAAGTATAGGATATGATAAAGCTTCTGATTCTCTTTATTACGCACAAGTTTCTCATGAGTACAAAACAGGTAAAAGTAGTTATAATCGTAATGTAAATTATATATTTAGATTAGGAACTAATGGTGCATTACTTGGAACTGATGTATTTCCTAATTCTTCAGTAAGTAGTCCGTTTATGTCAGATATAACTAGTGATGACTCAAATCCTTTTGCACTAGATACTCATAATCATATTATATCAAAAAGAGTATCAGGTGCTTTTTTACAAACTTTACAATCTTTTGATGTATCAGGACAATCAACAAGTAATACAGGTTTATTTTTTAATGCAACTCCTGAAACTGCTACATTAGATAACTCTCTTATAACATGTACAACTTTAGGTATTTTAAGAAAATATAAACCTGCTACTGAAACAAAATATTATGAATGTGTTAAAGAAATAGATTCTTCTACACCCACTTTTGCTAATACATTTATTGAACAATATAATGATGGTCATTGGAGACAACTTGAACCAAATATGAATAAATGGTCAGAGGGTGCATTTTCAAAATTTAGAGGTTTTCCATCTTGTTTAGCATTATATCAAAATAGAATGGTTTTTTCAGGAGTTTCTAGTTATCCTGATACAATATGGTTATCAAGAAGTGATGATTACAATAATTTTTTATTAGGTACATTAGCAACTTCTGCAATGAAACTTACTATAAACTCAGGAAACTTAGATAGTATACAATGGCTAGTACCACATGAAGCATTAATTATTGGAACATCAGGAAGTGAATGGTCTCTTGAACCTGAGTCAGATAGAACACCTATAAACCCTACATCTTTTGCATTAAACAGGAAAACAACATATGGTTCTAATACAACACAAGCAACATTAATAAATTCAGCAGTTATATTTGCTATGAGACAAGGACGTAAAGTAAGAGAATGGACTTATGATTTTAACCAAGATGAATTTATTGCACCTGATTTAACAATATTCTCAGAACATATAACAGAGGGTGGAATTACTAATTGGGCATATCAACAACAACCTGATAATATATTATGGTTAATTAGACAAGATGGTCAGTTACTTGGTTTTACATATGAAAGAGAACAAAAAGTATATGGGTGGCATAGACATACAGTAAATGATACAGGTAAATTTTTAAGTATTGGTATATTACCAAACTCACAAGAAGAGGACGAAGTTTTTTCTGTAACTGAATATGAAATAAATCCACCTGATTGGGTTTCTTCAGGTACATATCATTTAAATCAATACGTAGATTATAATGATGTTTGTTACATATGTATACAACCACATACAGGAAGAACATCAGTACCATCGTTTGATACTGAATATTGGAATGTATCACAAAAAAAACAAAGAAAAGTTGGTGTATTTAGAGAAAGAGAATTTACAGATTATACTTCAAATTATATTGGTGTAGATTTTTCAATTAAATTTGAGTCTCCTGCAAGTTCTGAACTTACTGGTTTAGATGAATTTGAGGGTAAAACAGTAAGTGTAGTAAAAGATGGTATTCCTGATACAACTACATATACAGTAAATGCAGGTAAAATAGATATAGGAACAACAGGAAGTACTACAGTTTATGTAGGATTAAATTATACTGCTTGTATAGCACCTATGTATCTAGATACTGAAACAACATCTACAACAACATTAGGTAGTAAAAAAGATGTACAAAATGCAACTATAAGATTTAAAGATACATTACAAGCAAAAGTTGGACAAACTAAGAATGACCTTGACAGTGTTGTTTTCAATTCAGATAATACTGCATTATATAGCGAAGATGCAGAAGTATGGTTAGCAAACGCTAGTGAGTTTTTAAAACTTATATATGTAATAAATGATACACCATCACCATGTAGTATATTAGCAATGATACCGAGAGTGGAGGATAGAAGATGATAGGTCAACTTATAGGTTTAGCAGGTTCAGTTATGTCTGCAAGAGCACAACGTGCTGAGGGTAAAATGCAAAGACAAGCATCTGAATACAATGCTAAGTTATTGCGTAATAAAGCAGAAAATATTAAATTTGCAAAAGAAGCTGAAACACAACAAAAAGTTAGAGACCAAAGAAAATTTAGAGCAAGACAACGTGCAGGTTTTTTATCTACTGGTGCTATGGCAGATGAGGGTACACCACTATTAGTTCAATTAGATGAAATAGCTAATATGCAATTAGATTTATTAAATGACAGAAGAACAAGAGAAATACAAAGAGAGGGTGCATTATCAGAAGCAGAGATGACATTGTACGAGGGAAGAGTTGCTGAAGCAACAGGAAAAGCAAGGTCAAGAGCAACACTATTATCAGGTGTAGGAAACTTTGTAAGCAGTTTGGAATAATATTATGGCTAGAATACCTTTATATGAAAAGAGACCATCGGTTAGTGCAGAGTACGGAGGTGCAAAATTAGACCCTAACGTAGCGTCATCATTAGCAAGAGCAGACCAAAACTTTGGTGAAGCAGTTTCAAAAGTTGGTAATCAAATTGCAGAATTAAAAACTAGAGCAGATGATGCTGATTATGAAACATTTTCTGTTGCTAAACAAGGTGAGTTAGAAGCATTACGTGTAGATGCAATGGTTAATAAAGGTGCAAGTTATGATACTGTCTATGATGATTATATAGCACCTGAATTAGATAAAATTGAAAGTGAAATAAAATCAAGAGGATATGGTTTACCTAATAGATATGTAAATAGATGGAAACTAGATAGTGAAAAAATAAGATTAAATGCACAAAAAGAACAAATAGCATTAAAATTAACAGACTATGAAGACAAAATTGTACAAGAAGCCAACATGTATTACAAAAATGATGACATGGAAACTGGCGATGCTAAAATTAAAGAGTTAGCAAAAATTGTTGGAGAAGCTAAGGCTCGAGACCATCAATCTAAAGGTAGATACAATTATGTACTAAATAAAATTATTACTACAAATGACCCAAATGAAATAAATAAAATTGTAAATGATAAAAAATATACAGACGCATTAACTTTTGCACAATTTAACCAATTAAAAAATCAGGCTATATATAGGCAAAAAACACTACTAGAGTCTAAGGTAAAGCCTGCTATGGATAATGGAGATAAGTTGCTAAAACAAGGTTTATTGGACGAATACTGGGTTGCTGACAACTATGCTAAAGGTAATTTAAATGCACAACAAGCAAATTACTATCGAGAAGCAATAGCATTACAAACAGAAAGATTTGCACAAGGATTAGTAGAAGATGCTGATGGTGATTTGTTAAGTAGACGTGGACAAAAAAGAGTAGCAAATGTAAAACGTAGAATTGTAAATTATATGAATGGTGAATTTAAAGGTGAAGCTTTAGATGAATTAGATGATATAATGTCAGATATAAACAAAATTAACCCAACACCAATGATACGTTCTAAATTATTATCACCTATTACAAATGCTATGGGTAATGAAAACACTGTAGGATTTTTTGTTGGTGGTAGAAATAAACATGATAGAGCATTTGATAATATAGAAGCAAGAGCAATGCTTGAATACACAAAACAATTTAATGCATTAACAGGAAGTATGCCTGCTGATTTAAGAGATACTTTATATACACAAACAATATTTGAATTAGAAGAATTTTTAAGAGGTATAAAAAAAGGAACATATGAAGTTGATGGACAAAAAATTAGAATAACTTCAGGTAAAGAAAAAGTACGTGGTGTTAATTTATATAACGAAGTGCAAAAAGATGATAATGAGTCAATAGCATTTCAAAATGAAATTAATGTTGCAGTTAGACAAGTATTAGCACCAGTAAGACAAAAAGCAGTTGTTATGCCTTTGAAGCCTAGTATAAAAACTCTCCAAGTACAATCTGACCCATTAGATGAATTTTTCCCTGTAAGAGATAATAATGAAACAAACTGATTTTATATTAAGAGGACAAGAAAGAGGTTACTCTAAAGAAGAAATTGCAGATGCAAGAGATAAGTTCTATGCACAAGGTTATTCTTTTGATGATGACCCTAAACCACAATTTACTCCACATGCAACACTAAACGATAGTCTTAGTGAGTCATTAGATGATAAACAAAATAGTTTATTCGATGAACACGAAAAAGCTAAAACAACATTACATGCGTTTGAGGGTTCAAAAATTGGAGACACACAACAACAAATAGAGTCAGGTGTAAAAGCAAATACATATGACGATATGATAAGAAAAGAAAGAGGTCTTAGTGAAGATGAACCCATTGATTATCCAACAGTACTTAATGAGAAAAAAGCACAGTATACAGAAGAAGATGACGAATATACTGTTAGCAATGAAGATAGATATATTAATGCTAATCCTGAAGCTTCAAAAGAAGTATCTAAAGTGGCGAACAAAGGGGTAAATATATATAGTTTTTCATTACCACTTAGACAAGTTGTTTTAAAAGATTATGCACAAAAAGCATTAGATGGAAAAAATAATGATGTTGAATATGATACTTTTGGACAAGTAGTAAAAGGTAGTGGCGATAATACAGGTGCATTTGATTATGGATTATATCAAATAGATATAGACCAACGTGTTGCATTACAAAGTGCATTAAATGATAAACAACAAGTATTTGATTTAATTAGGGAGGCAAATGAAGTACAACGAACTATTGGTAGTGCTTTTGATTATTCTGATTTATCTTATTTCAATCCAAAAAGGGCTTTCAGAGGTGCATTACAATCAGCACCATTACAACTTGAACTTGGTGTAATAGCTACACCTTATGCAATAGGTTCAGCAATAACAGGAGCATCAGCACCAGTAACTGGAGGTGGAGGTGCAGTAGCATCTACAGTAATAGCAAATTCAGGTAGACTAGCTACAACTGCATATCTTCAACAACAAGGTGCAGGTTCTATGTTACGTGCATATTTAGAAGATAAAACAATAGACCAAGTATCTGATGAAGAATTTAAAAGAGCAACACAAATTGCTAATGTAGCAGGTGTTCCTTATGCATTAATAGAAAGAATAATCGGTCTTCCAAAATTTAAAGGATTTGATTTTGAAAAAATTACAGGAGGTGCAACAAATAAACGTTTATTAAAGTTTGTTATGAACAAAGCAATGACAGATAATAAATTTTTTAAACTGTTAACTAAAGGTGGTACTATTGGTGCATATCGTGTATTAGGAGAAGCACTTGAAGAGGGCTTACAAGAAATAGTACAAGAGTCTACAGGTATGACATTAGAACAAATGAACCCTGATGTTAATTTAGTAGAAGATATTGCAACAGGTGTAGGTAAACAATTAAATGCAGAAACATTAGGTGGGTTAGCAAAAGATGGTGGAGAAGCATTTGTACAATCAATACCACAAATTATAGTTAGTATGGGACTACCTACTACTATAGAAACAATGCAAACAGATGAGTTTAAAGCAGTTGCTGATGAAGTAATGCTTAATGTAAATCAATTAGAAAAAGACCCTGTAAAAAGAAAAGCTAATATTAAACAAGAATTAATTAGTCGTGGTGTACAAGAAGATTTAGCAGATGAGTTATCAGAAGAAGCTATACTAGCAAAATCATCAGAAGATATAAATAATGTATTAGTTAAAGTAAATAGTGCAGTTGGTGAACTTACAGATACAAATGATAAAGGAATAAAAGTATTTGCAGAAGATGACTGGAATGAATTAGCAAATATGACAGATGAAGACTTGACTGCATATATAGAAAACTTTCCTGAAATAGAAGATGATTTTTACAAAGGTATAAATGGAGATAAAAAAAGTCGTATATTATATAATTCATGGGCAAAAAATAATAAAGATACGGCATATGCAGAATTTTTAATTAGAAATAAAAAAACAGATAATAGATTTGGTATAAGTAAAATTAATTGGCAATCATCAATAGATACTACTTTTATAAGAGATGTTATCTATTCTAATAAATATGATAACTTTATTGATACTAAATATCGTAAACAAGGTGAAACTTTAGAAAATGCAAAAAGAAGATTTGTAATAGAAAAAAAACAAGTTAGAGAAAATGCAGTAAATAGTCAAATTGCTAGAGCAAGAAAATCATTATCAAGAATAGCACCTAACGTTAAGTTTGTTACATACAATACAACGCAAGCATTTACCAAAGCTACAGGAAGTACTGGTGCAGGCTTTTATAAACAAGGTGTTGTACATGTTAATTTAGAATTAGCTAATCAAAGAACTGTAGGACATGAAACATTCCATGCATTATTAGCATCACAATTTAACACAGAAAATACACAAAAAAAATTACAACAAATATTTGATGTTGTACAAAAATCAGGTAATGAAGAATTAGTTAGACAAATAAATAATTTTAAAAATTTATATTCTGATTTATCTAATGAAGACCAAATAGAAGAAGCTATTGCAGAACTTGCAGGTATATTATCATCGTCTTATAAAAATGGATTACCAACTGTTAGACCATTAATATACAGAATGGTAAGAGACTTGTTATCTTTGGTTGGTGTAAATATAAAAGAAAATGAAGAACAAGAAGTATTATCGTTTTTAGATACAGTAAGTAGAGGATTTGCTACTGGTAAAGTATTAAATGAAAAAGACATAATGTTTATTGTGCCTAATGAAAGAGACTCTAATAATAAAGAATATGGTAAAGAGCAAAGAAAGATATATGAAACAGAGGGTAAACAAGTAGCACCTAAAAAAACTAAAGCACCTAAAAAATCAATCAAAGCTTATAAGTTATTTAGAATAGGTGAAGATAATAAATTATATCCATTATATGTTTATTCAAAAGAAGCAGTACCTGAAAATGAATGGGTAGAAGCAAAAGTAGGTGAAATAGATAAAAAGACAGGTAAAGTAAAAGGTGGTGAAATAAAAAATCTTGCAATGCGAGCAGGTTGGCATGCAACAGATGAAGTAACTGCTACTCAAATAGGTGGTAAAACAGAACGTTATGGTAGTATTGATTATAGAAAACCTAATACTGTATGGGCAGAAGTAGAAATATCTGCTGATGTTAATTATCAAGAAGAAGCTAATGCTAGTAAAACAAGAGATTTAAGAGATAAGCTACCTAAAAATGGTTTTTACTATTTTAAAACTAATCCAAATGCTACTGGTAATTGGGTAATTGGTGGTAAAATGAAAATAGTAAATCGTTTATCACAAACACAAAAACAAGTTTTATACGACAATCAAGGTTATGCTGATTTACCATATTTAGATGAACTAATTATACAAAATGGATTAACTTTTAATACTTTAACAAAAGTAGCACAAGGTATACTTAAAAAGTTTTATCCTAATTTACATGCAGAAATGCAAAACAATCCTGATGCTAAAGTTTTACAAGCACCAACAGAACCTGAAATACCTTATATAGATAATTATGGAATAGAAGATGGTAAAGAACAAAGAGTAAATACTGCCGTTAGTTATGTATCAGCAGAAGATAAAACAATAATAGGAAAATCTGATGTTGGTTTAAATAGAAGAGCAAAACCTGATGCAAAAATTAAAGCAAGGTTAGAAAAAAATAAAAAAATATTTGAAACTGCAAAAGAGGGAACAAAAAGAAAACAAAAAGCAAAAGAAACAATAGAAAATATAAATACACAATTAGAAGTAAATGTTGAAGCTAAAGAAAGTTTAATAGAAATATTAGTTTATGGTTTACCAACTTATATAGGTCAAGTCTATTTAGATAGAAGAGAAATAGAGTTGATTGGAGATAGAATTTCAAAAAATGAAACTAAATTAAAAAATGAAACTAATCCTGCTAAAGCAGAAAAAATTAAAAAAAATCTAGATAGAGATAAAAAAGAATTACCTTTATTAAGAGCAAGATTACAAAGATATGAAGATAATCCTGATTTATATGATGTACCTGAAGTAGAAAAATTACTTAATAAAAATATAGATATTGATGAACGCTTAGAAATTATGACGGAAATTATAAAAGGTAATTTAAAATATTTATATGATAGCGTTCCTGAACGAATTAGAAAACGTTCTAAACTATGGTATGATGGTGCTAATGCTATAGCAAAAACTTTAGCAGAACAAAGTGGTTTTAGTTTAGCACAAGTATCAGCAGTTTTAGCAACACAATCACCACAAAAAGACTGGTTTCAAAATATACAACAAGGTGCAAATATAATTGATGTTATTTTAAATGACAGTGGCACAATATTTAATGAAGAAGATTTTAAATTTGGTATAGAAAAATTTCTTAATGTAGATACAAAATCTGAAGAAAGAAAAAGAAGACAAATGCTTCCAAGATTACAAGGTAAAAGTATTAATGAATTAATGAGGTTACCTGAAAACACTAAACAAGAAAGAGAAAGAAAAGAAATTTTAGTTGGTGCATTAGTTAGAATTATATCTACAGAACGTCATGGTTTAGAATTTGATGTAGTTTCTCCTGAGGGTGTTGCACTAAGAGAACAAACAAAAAATAATGGAGAAAACGCTAATCATGGGTGGGGAAGTTTTGCTGAAATATATGATGGTGTATCTGTTTTATTTGATGGTAGCATGGAAAATATTTCCAATAGTTTAGGTGTAGGACATAAAGTAAGAAGTTTTTATAATAATATATTTGACCCTACTAATTCTTCTGATGTAACTATAGATACACATGCTTTTAGTGCAGGGTTGTTAACACCACATTCAGCAAATAGTTTTGCAGTAAAACAATTATTTAAATCTCGTTTTGCATTTAAGGAAAATGCAGATGAAAGAAGTCAGATTGTATATGCTTATATGGCAGATATATATAGAGATTTAGCAAAAGAACTTGGATTAAAAGCAAGAGAATTACAATCTATAACATGGGAAAAAATAAGATTATTGTTTCCTGATGATACAAAACAAAGTATAATAGATGACTTAAATAACAGAGGTAAAGTAGATGAATGGTTTGACCAACGAAGAGAAGATTATCTTATCAGCAGACGTGGAATCGGTAGCGAATATGAATGGGTTAACGTTGACCTTAGAGCAAATAGAGAGGGTCGTGGAGAGTCAAGAGACATTGATGGAAATGTTCGGGGACGACTTAACTACAGAAAATCTTCTGACTCTGAACGGCTACGACCTGTAGTTACAGTTCCTATTGACCTTGCTGAAAATCCTACAAAACAATTAGAATTATTTCCTGAAGAAACAAAACAAATTATATTTGATGATGGAAGAGAACAAAGAACTCCTGATAGTGAAATAGATGATATAGATTTTACATTCGGTGGTATGGCTGACTTTGGTTTAAATCCTGAAGACTTTACTAATGGTGGCACTTCTGTAAATCAACTATTACAAAATGCTATAGATTTATTTGGTCGAGATGCAGATGGTGAATTTAGAATTGATATACTGGCTAAAAACATGCTTAAAGAAGCAGTCATTATATTATCTAATCCTGATGAAGCTAGAATTAATGCAACCATACAAGCAGGTATAGGTGCAGTTATGGGTGCTTTAAGGCAAACACAAAAACAATTACGTAAAGACCTAGAACAAAAACGTTCTACAGATAATGATGAACTCGAAGCTACACAAGCACAGTTAGATAATGTATCTCAAAGAATAGATGATTTGGCTTCTGCTATGATTGTTATAGGAAGTATAAGTGGTACAACATTGATAACAAGAAGATGGTTGTCAGGAGCATCAAACTTTGAAGAAATAGTAAGAAAAGCTATGTCAGCATTAGGTGGCTCTATAACACAAGAAGATATTGATTTTATTAATGATACATTTAGAAATATACAAGAAGTAGAAGATGAAATAGATGATGTTAATGATGCAGTAGATACAACTGTAGAAGACCAAGTTGATGAATATGTAAAAGATATATATAACCAAGCTACTCAAACAGGTAAAAAAGGTGAGAAGTTTAGAGAAAAAATAGCACAAGGTTGGGAAGATATATCAAGTAAAATTGGTAAAGTAAGTGCAAAAATATTTAGTGTATTTGGTGGTAAAGAACAAAAGATTGCTGATGATAGATTTAAAACAGGGTTTTTAGATTTAGCAAACTATGAGGGTAGAGAAGATGTATTTATAGCAAGACTTGCTGAAAGAATTATATTGAATGGTGTTGAAGACGGAATACAAGTTTCTATTGATGATATTGTAAAAGGTATACAAGATGTATTAGGAGAAGATTATACTAGACAACAAATATTAACTGCTATTGCTAATAATACATTACCTGCATTTGATTTAAAGAAACAGTATATTGCAGTATTATCACTAATTAAAATATCTGCAAATGCAGAGACTGGTGTTTCTAAACTTGCAAAAGAATTATTTAATCTTAGTAAGAAAACAACTAGTATAAAAACAGTAAATCAATTTATAGCAGAGTTAGATAAACTACAAGAAACATTAGAAACATTGTCACTGTCTGTCACTAATATTGTCACTGACCAAGACTTAGATATTATACGACAAAAGATACAAAAGTTAAAAAATACAACTGCTACATTTAGTAAAAAGAATATACCTCAAGGTGAAAGACAAGAACTTGTAGAAGAAGCATTAGCAGAACTAGATGAACTAAAACAAATGCTTAGATTACAAGCTGAAATAAAAGAGTTACAAAGAATTATTGACGAAGAAGATTATAGTACATTACTTAAACCTAAGAAATCTAGACCTAAGACATTAAAAATATTAGAACTAACTAAAAAACGTAATGCATTAAAAGAAAAGATAAATACAAGATTAAGAAAAATAACTCAACGTAGTGAAAAAAATAAAGTCGGTAAGCCAATTAAAATAGCAGGAAAAGAATATCAATTATATAAATATCAAATTGCTGATGCTATTGGTTTTCCTCGTTTAGCATTAACAATGGCAGATATGTCAGCAATACTTAGACAAGGACTAATATTAACACCTAGATATTTACCAGTATTATTAGCAAAAAATCCTGCGTTTAGAGATAAATGGAATAAATCGTTTATGTCATTCTTTAGTGGTACAACTGCTGAAGAAATAGATTTGTTTGTAAGAGAGCAAGCAAGAAAATATGATTTAGAAGCACTAGGATTATTCTTACCTGAAGTAGGTGGTGGAGTAAGACAAGGTGAAGAAGCTTTCTCTTCTAACTTAGGTGATAGAATACCTGTATTTAGAGAAATAAGACAAATGTCAGAAAGACATTATGTTGGATATATTAATTTATTAAGAGTTGGTGTAGCAGTAGATTTCTTAGAAAGACATCAACGTACAGGAGTACTAAGTGTAGAAGCACAAGAGTCATTTATGAACTTTATTAATATTGCAACAGGTAGAGGTGACTTAGGAAGTTTAGGAAGAGCAACTGATATATTATCTACAGTATTATTTTCACCAAGATTTACTGCATCTAGAATACAAGTAGCACCATCGTCAATATATAAATATAAAAAGTATCCTGAGTTAAGACAAGACTTAATGACAACTTGGTTAGCGTTCTTAGGTACAGGTGCAGTAATATTAGCATTAGCATCATTAGCAGGTGCAGAAGTAGAAGAAGACCCTGAAGAAGCAGATTGGGGTAAAATTAGAATAGATGATATGCGATGGGATATTTGGGGTGGTCTTCAACAACCAATGAGAGTTATAGCAAGAGCAATTAAATATGGCGTTGATGATGACTCTGTTAATCGCAACTTTCAAAACGTAGCAACATTTTTTAAATATAAATTATCTCCTCCTTTTGGTATTACTCATGAATTATTATATGGTGAGGATTGGGTTACAGGAGAAGATATTTCAGTACCACAAGCAGTTGGTGATGCATTAACACCAATTATATTACAAACAGTTAGAGATGCTTATATGAATGAACTTACTCTTACAGAGGGTGCTATGTTAGCAATTCCTGAGTTCTTTGGAATAGGTTCTAGCGTTTATCAAAGTAACAGACGAGGAGGAGGGTCATCAGGTAACTTATTTTAAGAATAATCTTGACATGACCATTTAAGAGTTTTATTAAATATTAACCATAATTCGAGAGACACAGTGAATGAGATAATAGAAAAAACAACAGTAGGAGTACTTGGATTTATAAGTAGTATAACACTATCTACAGTAAATGCAGTGCTATCAGCATTAGTAGCAATATTAACTATAATATACTTAGTAGTAAGCATTAATAAAAAGTTAAAAGAATGAGTAATAGACCAAAGAGAAAAAGAACTGTAGTTAATATGGTCAAAGCAGATAAGAACCCTACAGGTGGATTATCTCAAAAAGGTAGAGATAAATATAATAAAGCTACTGGTGGTAATTTACAACGTCCTGTTACAGGTAAAGTAAGAAGAGGCACAAGAGATGCTAAAAGACGTAAATCATTTTGTGCAAGAATGAGTGGTATGAAAGGTGCTTTGAAAGATAGTAAAGGTAGACCAACTAGAAAATTATTAGCATTAAGAAAATGGAAATGTAGAAATTATGCCTGATACAGATTTTAAAATAGGTGAGGGAACAGATATTACAATACCATTGCGTAATCTTTTATCTATTATAGGTGGTGTTGCTATTGCCGTTATTGGTTATTTTCATGTTGATGAACGTATTATGTTACTTGAACATGAGCAAGTTAGAATGCTTGATGATATAAAAGCTAACGAGCAATGGATTGATGATTGGGAGTCTGATGGAATACTACCATTAGATGTAGAACAAAATATGAGAATAACTTTTATTGAAAAAAAACTGGAGGAATTGAATGAGTAGAGTAAATGAAGCAGGTAATTATACTAAACCTACAATGAGAAAAACTTTATTTAATAGAATTAAAGCAGGTAGCAAAGGTGGTAATGCAGGACAATGGTCTGCTCGTAAAGCACAGATGTTAGCTAGAATGTACAAAGCTAAAGGGGGAGGGTATAAATAATGCCATTTAATAAATATACAGATAAACAAAAAAAACTAGCAAGAATATCAGAACCAAGAGATAAAATTACAGGTGCTGATTTTAAAAAATTACGTAAAGGTAAGAAGAAAACTTTACTAAGTGAGGCATAATGTCAGTGTTAAGAAAACCACAAACTATGTTACGTAAATGGGGACAACAGAAATGGAGAACCTCTGATGGAAGTCCTAGTAAAGGAAAGAAAAGATATTTACCTGATAGTGCATGGAAAGCTTTAAGTAAATCACAAATAGCATCTACTAATAGAGCAAAAGCAAAAGGTGATGCAAAAGGAAAACAATTTGTAAAACAACCAAAGAAGATAGCAGAATTAACTAGAAAGTATAGGGTGTAATATGCCAAACGGAATAGCAAGATTAAATAAAATG
>MDTC01261906.1_pt1 | contig 18708 bp, 13 predicted proteins | sample 811181 | NCBI WGS metagenome assembly MDTC01 (sample SAMN05326644, study PRJNA326480) | marine metagenome | isolation source: seawater | place: Pacific Ocean: North | collected 2011
ATATTTTTCATATTAAGTGGCTCATTACAAACCGTATTAACATCTTTTCCCATTTTACCAATATATTCTTTTAGTAACTTTAGAAAATCTTCTGAATATATTTTTTTACCCATAACAGAATATTTTTCTATCTTTTTATCGTCACCATCAAGCACAAAAGAAATAAGCTCTCTCATATATTTATCAGACTCGTATTTTAAGTGATATGATATACAGGTAGCCAATAACATAAAATCTTTAGCCAATGCCTGCTGAGACTCTTTCGGTTTATCAGCCATAAATATCATTTTATAAATCATTAAAACCTTTTCTTTCATAAGGTATTTTTCATAATCATTTATATTTTCTTTTTTTTCTATAAACTTAAATGCTTCTTTAACCTCTTGATTGAAGCTTTCAGAAGAATAAAGATCCATACTATCCTTAAAACCATTTAAATTAACCTTTATATCACCCTCTTCTTGAGCTAATAAAGGGAAAGAAAAAATAACAAAAAATACTGTTAAAAATAATTTTTTCATAAAAACTCCTTAGTTAAATATACCTTCTATTGCTGATTCCATCTTTTCATCAATAGGATCTGTTGCACCATCACCTATTACTGGATTTTCTTGTTTCCACTTTAAATCTTCTTCTTGATACTCACCATTCTCTATATTGTTTATATACTTATCTACAGCTTCCATATTTATATATTCTGCAATGGGTAACTCATTCTTTTGCTCCGCCATTCTAGAACGAGCCTCATTTTTTAACCTTTGAGGTGCGGAAACAACGGTCTCATAAAGGCTATCAGAAATAGCACACATTTCAGACTCTAACATCACTAATAATGTTGACCAGTCAAAAGAAAAGGGCATTGTACCACCAGCCATTATTCCTTTTATTGCGGAATATGCAGCCATTACTTGTTTTTGTATCTCTTCTACTTTTTTCTGTGCTGCTGGAATAATGTTTGCCAAACAACTCTTTTCCTCGCTATCATTATCATTACCACCCTCATTTCCACCATTAGCAATCTCTTTTGAGTAAAGTCTTACATTTTGATAACGATCATTGGTAAACAACTCAGAGCGGGCATCATTAACGCCTGCCTCTCTTTCTGCCTCTATCAAAGCCCTTACCTCGCTATCTGTACAAAACATAGCATCTTGTGCATTAACAGTTGAAATAAATAAGGTTGCTACAAACAATATAGATAACTTTTTCATTTTTTTATTTTGTTTTATTGTTTTAATATTACTTTTTATACTTAAAAAGTCAAAGAATTAGCCATATATTAAATCGTACTCTTTTGAAGTTAACTCGATAAAACCATTTTTAGGCTTTTTTATCATTAAACTTTCCAACAAAGCCACTTTTAATTCTAAATCCATAAATATTTTATCATAAAATTCTGTACTTTCAGCAACTTCTAAAACTATTTTATTGGCACTATCATCATTAAAGCCTATTTTTTTTAATGTATTAATATCTTTTAAACCTATTTCAAACTTATCTGAGCTTAGCTCTGTTTGTAGTTTTTCAAATACATATTTTATCTCATTTTTTTTAACTAGCACTCTTCCCTTCTCCTTTCTTCTCTCATTTTTTTTACAGAATCTTTTATTGTTTTATCCATTATTTCATGCCCCATCATTCTTGACAGTTCATGAATGAAATCGACCTCGTTTATTTCAGATATAACAATGTTAGTTATTTTTTCTGAGTATTTTGGATTCTTTTTGACCACAAAATGATGATCAGAATACATAGCAACTTGAGGTATATGTGTTATTGATATTACCTGTGATCTTTTTCCTATGCCAAGCATATACCTACCAACAGCATTAGCGGTATAGCCATTTATTCCAGTATCTATCTCATCAAAAACTATTGTTTTATTTTTTTCTTTCAATATCGATTGCAAAGCCAAAGAAAAACGTGAAGCCTCCCCTCCTGAAAGAGTGTTAGCTAAATCATTATAGTCTTGACCTATATTTGTTCTTATCAACATTTTTGGTTTTTCTAAACCAAACTCGTTAACTTCATGAGAAACATCCTCAAAATCTATTAATATGGCACTATCAGGCATTTTTAAGTTTGATAGTATATCTTCCATTTTTTTTACAAAACTTTCTTTAAATTCTTTTCTTTTTACTGATAGCATGTTAGCCATCTCATACCATTTTTCTTTTGTTTCTTTTATTTCAGACTTTATTGCATCTACATCAAAATCATCATTTTCAATATTTTCATATTCTTCAAAAATCTTTAAAGAGTAATCATAAACATCCTCTGATTCAATATTATTTTTGCTTGCAAAAGAGTCTATATCAGAGAGTCTTTTTTCCATTTCATGATACTCCTCCTCATCTATACTATAGTCATCAGATTCACTCTCTAATGCAGAGGCTAACTCTCCAATTATTGCATTTATATCATTAACCATCGTAACAGATGACTGCACATTATCTTTGTTTATATTTAATGAAGATACATTTTTATACACCAGACTCATAAGGTTTTTTATTCCAGAATCCTCGTTATTTATGACCTCTAGTGCCTCAAAGCACCTATCTACATACTCTTTTGAATTACTGTAGTCTTTGAATCTTTCGAATATTTCTTTATATTCTCCTTCTTTTACATCAAGCCTTTTTAGTTCATTATATTTGTATTCAAGAAGGAGATTTTTTGCATTTCTTTCTTCTTCTTTTTCAACAATATTGGATAGTTTGTTTTTTAGTTCATAATACCTTCTTGATAAAAATTTTATTTCTATAGCTAGAGAGGAAGAGTCTGAAAAGTCATCAATTGCTCTTATTTGATTTTTTTGATTGAGTATATTTCTTGTTGAATCCTGTGAATGTATTTCTATTAAATGAGATGTTACATATGCAAGTTCCTTTAATGGTACTACCGTATTATTTATATATCCATTGTTCTTTCCATCGCTATGTATAACACGCCTTACAATTAACGAGTCATCGGTAGTAATATCTTTACTTTCTAGGTATTTTTTTAAAACTTCGTTTTTTGATATATCAAAAGAAAGAGTTATATTTGCTGGATTCTTTCCTATTTTTTGTGTATCAAAGTTTATTTTTTTACCACATGCAAGATCTATTGCACTTAAAATCATAGACTTACCAGCACCAGTTTCACCAGTTATTGTTGTAAATCCTGGGTTTAAATATCCTTCAAAACTCTTTATTAAAATATAGTTGTTTATTTTTATATAGTTTAACAAACCTAAATCTCCCTAACGATTGCTCTCAATATTAATATTTTTTATTTTTCTTGTCAATCCTTAACAGTCTTTATAATGAAAATATTTCATTCATATAATTATAATCCTTGTAATCTATCTTTCTTGAATCTAATGTTTTATATATTGAATCAAATTTAAAACCAATAAAGTTAATTAGTAAATAAGCATAAACACCGACAAAGTAATCACCATGACCCACATCAGGCATATTCTTATGATAAACAATATAATGTGAAAGCTCATGAATTGCTAGAAACTTATTGAGTGCCAAGTTTGAAAAGTTTAACGACAATAACTCTTTTTCACCTATTTTTTTAAAACTAAAATAAGATGAGTTTTTATTTCCTATGAAATTAATTTCAATATCTGGAATATTAAGTTTTTCCAATACATGATTGCAAAATCTAAGCATTTTTTCCTCATTAAAATTTGAAGAAAACATACCATATTTATTAAAGTTGTACCCCTCCCAATCATAAACTTTTTTTCTTTGATAATCTCTACTTCTTATCTTTTTTTCATAAATATCAAAATAGTTTTTTAAAACCTCTCTTTTTCTACCCCTACTATCAACTATTATTTTTTTAAAATTTAATGTCTCAAGATCTATTTTTGTTATAATTATTTTTTTTGTTTTATATGTGTTTATAATCTTATTTATATAATAATCTATTCTCTCATCAACTTTTATAGATAAGTCATACACTTTAGTTCTTCTTTTTAAAATTTCGTTATTTAATATAATCTCAAATTTTGCCTGGTACATTTATAATTATTAATTAGTTTTATTATAATACTTTTAGAAAAATTAACAAAACTGTTGACAAAAACATATTTATATGATAATATAGCAATCATATTAAGAAGGAGAAACCAACATGAATATTTTAAAAAACTTGATTATCATACTGTCTTTTTTAATCTCTTTCAATGTATATTCCAATACTATATCTGGAGCTGGAAAAATCGTTTATGTTTATGATGGTGATACATTTAAAATAGAAGTCCCAAAAGTAAAGATCAATGAACTCATAAACAGAAATTTCGTATCTCCAGAAAAAACAGAAAATTATACATTTATAGCCAGAATTGCGAATATCAATACACCTGAAAAAGAAACAAGAAAAGGGGATTATATTAAAAAGCTTTCTATTAAAAAATTTAATAATGCGACCGTAAAATTTGAATGCTATGAAAAAGGATACTACGGAAGAGCAATCTGTTCTATCGAGACATTTGAAGGTGATATTGGAGAATTTATGATAAGAAAAGGGTTTAGTGATTATATTACAAAATACGGAAAACACCCTACAAAACATAACACTTATAAAAATATAAAATAAAAAAGAGTGCTTTTTAGCACTCTTTTATTAATTTCTTTTTATTTTTAATTACATATTTCTGGTCTTGAAGCCTTAGCTATTGAAAAGTCAAGTACCATAGGTGGATGACAAATATCATTTTCATCACAATACATAACAGCATAATTATAACCTTCTGTAACTTCCCCTATATGTACCAACTTTTCAGCATTAACATTATCAGATGTTACATTAGTTGTTGTCTGAACTTCTGTATTGTTTTCAGTAGGAGAGTTATAAACCCACCTTTCTTCCGACTCTTCTTTTCTTATTACTTCATAGTAACCACCTATATCTTCACCTGTATTGTTAACAGTTATTGTATACATATTACAAGCATCAAAATAGTTTGACATTGCCTCAAATTTTATTCTTTGATCACAACTCATATTTTCTTCGAAATAATATTCATTATCTCTAGAATAATTTACAGCAACATCTATATAATCCAATGCAGCCTCACCATTTAATATCCCTGCACCACAATCACCCTGAAAACAGTTTGTTGTATCTGGATGTGGTGTCGATGTTTTAGATGTTATATCTAAAAGAGTTTTATAGTCTAATGTAGGGTAAGAATATTTAAGCAATGAAGCAACACCAGAAAATATTGCCGCAGACATAGATGTACCAGCACCGTTAACAGTATACTCGTCCCTTATATTAAGACCATTTCCAAGTGCAAAAGGTATTGATACTCCCATAGTTGACATAGAAATTTCAGGTGCACCAGTTGTTGCAAATCCAGCAGAATTACCGTCCAAGTCATTAGATGTTATATTAATAACACCATCACAGTTACCAGGTGCCATTTCAGATGCATTCTTATAAGGATCATTACCAGATGATGAAACCAAAATACTACCATTACTTAATGCAACATTAACAGCAGTCTGAAGGTAATCTGGACAACCTGTTGCCGCTATTGAACTACCCAAACTTAAGTTTATTATATCTGCACTGTATTTAGGTGCCTGTGCGCCACCAACTGCATCACCAGAAGCCCACACTATCGCATCTGCAACATCAGACAACAATCCTGTTGTTTTTACATTATATATTGGATCATTGGATGTTGGGTCAATTGGCATAGCTGTATCTCTACACTCAGAGTCCATAACTTTGGCAAATAAGAAGTTTACATTTGATATACCCGCTATACCTCTTTCATTATCTGGAGCACCTAGTACTGATGAAACCGCCAACCCATGTCCACTAAAACAGTTATATATCTGGTTGTAACTATAAGAAGTACTACCATCAGGCTCTTCAAACTCGTTTATTGCCCAATAACTTCTTAAGTCTTGAGCAACCTTACCTCTACTAACAGTAGGATCATTAGGCGACTCTAGATCACTATCAGTAATAGTGTCATCATTAATATCATGACTGTTTTGTAAATTCTCGAATACTGTTGAAAACTTATATTCATCAACTATATTAAGACCACTAAAATCTTCATGCAGAAGATACCCACTATCTATAATTGCTACGGTTAGCCTTTCATTATAAAGTTCGCTATCAGCTTCTGACGATGGCTGTCTTGTGGGCATGTTAAGAGTTCTGTCTATTAAGTTTTTTACATTATTAGCACCCACATTAATACTTTGATCACCCATAAAGTATTGATTAGAATAATAAGGCTCGTCCTCTACTGTTTCTTTTTTTATTTCCAAATCAAGCTCGATACTATTAGATACGCCATAATTAGCCAACAACCTTTCCACATCATAAAAGCTATCTAAATTAGTACTTATACCAAGCGAAACATAATCACCAAATATATTTCTTTTAAATCTTACAACACTACCAGTATCGTAAAATATATCAGAAAAAATACTTTCAAAATCCCCCTTATCATAGTTGTTGTTATTTTTTACAACAACCCTATAAATATTTTTATTATTAGTGTTCTTTTTTATTGAATAGTGACCTTTCTTAGATATTTCACTATACGATAAGTTATAAAATCCAGAACTATCTTGTGCACTTACAGTTAGTGCAGTACTAGATATTAATAAAGCAAGTATACTTTTTTTCATTTTCATTTTTTATTCCTTATTAATTACAAATTTTATTAGGGTTAACTAAATCTAACATTTTATATTCATCTGAAAAGCGCCAATTCGTATTTTCTGGATCAAGGTAGCTACCATAACTACCATTTCCCACATAGCGACCAAAAACATCATTTGAAGAATTTGTGTTCTTTTGTGCTGAAAGAGATGGAATGTTAACTGAAACCTGCTGAGCCAAAGAATTTAATTCACTAACTGATTGAATACCATAATTTTCTACCAATACCACAAAAGAATTAAGTGTTTCTTCAGCACTATCAAAAACACTAGGATCAGAACCTGGAGGTGTATTAGCTATAAAATCCTCTATTTCGTTTATTAAGGTAGTCATTTCAGCCTGCTCTTCGGCACTGTAAGTACTGATTCTTTCACCCATTTCATCAAGCAAAACAGGATTTATTCCATCTATTAAAGCAACTTCTTTATAAAACCCAAATATAGTTTCTTCTGCATTTAATGAAACCACCTGATCATGATAACCCTTCCACATATCATACCTTTCTTCAAAGGCGGAAAGCTCTTTATCAACATCATTTATTAAGTTTACAGTAACAACTCTATCAACAGTTGATATACCGTCAGATATTTCTATTTCCATTGTATATGTTTGATCTTCCCTAATTGATAAGCTGTCTGTATTAAATGTAAATGTTTGATTGAAATCATCATTTGTGACAGTTAAATCAGATGGTAGGGTTGGAACAAAGTTATAATTCATTGTAAACTCCCTAGAGCTTGAACCAGAAACATAACCATTATATGAAACTACCTCTCCTGTTTCTTCACTAACATTTATAATCGAAGGAATATCTATAACAGGCTCAATATCACTATTAAAAACAACCATAGCAGTATCTTCCACAGTATCAACCCCATCAGTTGCTGTTATTGTTAACTCTGCCGTGTAATCTTCGGTCAATTCTAATGTAGAAAATGTTATTTCACTATCTTCTGAATTATGACTATAACTTATACCACTACCACCTAAATCGAAATCGACACTCACATTTAGATTTCTTTCTGGATTATTTAATATAGCACTATAAGTTATTTTTGGAGACTCATCTGATTCATTAATAACAATATTGTTACCGCCATCGATACTTAGTTGAGGTGCTCTATTAACATCTTCTATAAAATTAACAGTAACACTCGTACTATATTCATTAACACCATCAGAAACAGTACCAGTCAAAACTTTAGTTGTATTCCCTGATACATTTATACCTGAAAAGTTTATTTCAGATTTCTCTCTATCAAGTTCAACATTTGCGATCATTCCCTCCAAATCTATATCTATATTAAAATCTAAAGGCAAATCTGGATTTTCTGGCGCATTTGAAAGTGTAAAAGGTATAGTTCCTCCACCAGATTCTGATATATCATAAGAAGCCTGATCGAAACTAACAGAAGGAGTTAAATCACCTTCATTATTTACAACTTTAACATTAAAGTTATAAACCTCTTCATTTTCATTTTTAAATTCAGATCCTGTTGCAGAACCATCTTTCACTATTACATTTAATACTGCATTCTCTTCAGCAACCTCTATATTTGAAGTCGCAATATTTAAGATGACAGTTTTAGAATCCCCTACTGTACAAACACCTTCTTCATCACACTGATCTGAAGATACCTGCAAAAAACTTTCAGCTTGTTCTCCCATAGTATAAGAATAAACTATTTCATCGTTAGGGTTAGGATCAACCAAATCCAATGTTAAAACACCGTTAGAACTTTCGGCAAACTCGAAATCCAAATTTGCATCCTCAACAGCAGTCACCATTGTATTTTCATTAAGATGATCAAATTTTATAAACTTACTTGACTCAAGATTCATACCTTCGTTAACAATAACTTTAAAAGTTATTGCATTTGATATAATTCTCTCTTCATTCATTTTACCTCTTTCTTGATAAAGATGTGCTGGTAAATCTTCAAATTGAAAAGAAACCTTGTGAGTTTGATTAGGATAATTTATTATATCATCCCCAAGCTCTTCCAATTGCTGAATAAAGCCATCATAGTTTTTTATATATTCTACTAAATCTTCATCAGATATAGTACTCTCACTCGACTCTATTCTTATATCGACAGTCTTAACATCCCTTTGTGTATTACTACTACCTATTCTAAATGCATCTTTTGATGCAGAATTTAAAGTAAACCTTAAATCAACATTTGTTTCTGCTTCCGTCTGATAATAACCCTCTTCTAAGTTAACAGGATCGTTTATTTTAGGTCTCTCTACAGGGCGTTCACCAGAACCCCCATCGTTCCCACCACCTGTATCAGTACCAGGTCCAGAATCAGAGCTACCACCGCCTCCACAAGCGGTAAGTGTTAAAGTTAAAAACGGTATAGCGAATATTTTTTTGTTCATTTTTTTTCCTTATATCTTATTTTTTATTTAATAAATAGTTTACAAGTTCATTGTAATCTTCTTGACTTCTTACATTACTTGGCAACTGAGGGTTTATTTTATACTTACCAGAAACTATTACTGTTGGTACACCTGTTATCTCATTTTTTCTCATATCATTAAGTGAAGCCTCTATATAATTTAATACCAACTCAGAATCGGCAACATTAAAAAACCTTTCAGGATCTATATCCTTAGTAACAAGAAACTCTGATATATCATTGTAATCAGGAAGCTTTTGATGTTCTTTTCTCATTCTTTCGTAAAACTTTAAAAGATCTTGAAAATGAGAAAAATTACCTGTTTCTTTTAATGCATAAAATATTCTTGCATCTAGTGACCACCTTTCCATATTTGCTGCATGCCTATACTCCACATGAGTATCAGGATTTGCATCTTTGTAGGCATTTATAACTTTTGCAAAATTTTGACAATGTTCACAACCTAGCCATAAGTATTCTATAATATATGGACCTTCAACATTATCTATTTCCATAACTTCATTGACAACTTCGTAATGTTCACCTTCTATATATTTTGAATCTAAATCATTTTTTTCTTTAGAATCATCTGCCACTTCAACACTCACAACCTCTACAGATTTATCTACTTCCTCTGTTTGATTAGTACTTTCCATACCTTTTTTACCAACTTGTTGTAATATAATTCCAATAACACCCAATATTAAGAAAAATATAAGCCATTTAACAGACTTATTGACTTCATCCTTCTTTTTCACCTCATCTATTTTGTTCTCTTCCTTGATGTTTTCAGCATTTTCATTTTTTTTAAGATCGTTATCCTTATGAACTTCTTTTTGTTTGTTTGAATCAAAATTATTTTCAGACATTCATTTCCCCTTTTTATATGTTTTTTTAATATTAATACAAAAAATATTTTTTTCAATAAACCTTAATTAAAAGCCAATAAATCTTTAAATATTTTTTCATTATCGATAATATTATTTTTACCTAAATCTACAATTTCATAATTTTCTTTTTTTGAAAAAATTTCTCTTAAAAACATATTATTCATATAGTGACCTGATTTGTAAGCACAAAAATCACCTATTATATATTTACCACAAACAAAAATATCGCCCAACATATCAAGCATTTTATGCCTTACAAACTCATCTTCATATCTCAAACCCTCATCATTAATAACACGATAATCATCTATTATAATAGCATTACTTAAGCTACCACCCTTAGCTAATCCATTTTTTTGAAGATACTCTACATCCCTTATAAAACCAAAAGTTCTTGCATTGGCGAGATGATTAACTATATTATTTTTAAAGAGGTTGATATTTAATCTTTGGTTACTATTTTTTATTACATTGTTTTCAAAATCTATTCTATAGTCTATGTTTATACTATTGCTTGGCCTTACAACAACATATTTATCTCCCTCAGTATAAGAAATTTCTTTTTTTACTTTTACTACTTTTTTATAAGATTCAAGATTTTTTATACCCACATCCTTTATTAAAAAAATAAAAGGTGCAGAACTTCCATCCATTATTGGTATTTCATAACTATCAACCTCTATCAATATATTATCTATACCCAGCATATAAAGAGCTGCCATTAAATGTTCTATAGTTTTTATCTCTACTCCGTTTTTGTATACTCCAGTACACAACACTGTTTGTTTTATACAAGATGGGTCAATATTAAAAAAATCAGTATCAATATCAGATCGCCTAAAACATATACCCGTATTAGCTTCTGCTGGATATAAATTTAACCTTACCTTTTTCCCCGAATGTATCCCAACACCCTCTGTACTAATCGATCTGTTAATTGTTCTTTGAAACATTAATTTACACCTTAATTTTTATGTTATTTTATATAATATCAAAAAAAAGACAACAATTTAAATGCTGTCTTTTTTGTTTTTTTTATTTTTTAGGACCTGTTCGACTATTCTTAGCATCCCTATTTATCTCATCAGTTAGTTTTTGCTTGCTTGCTAAACCTTCCTTCCTAACCAAACTAACGGCCCTATTTTTCAATTCTGGGTAATTTAATATAGCCTTATTACGATCTTTCTTTTTGGTCTGCAATATCATATAAGGACTTATTGTAGATATATCCTTAAAGGTAACATCATCTGACTTCATTTTATTTTTTGCATCCTGCTGTATCTCTAATAAGCTTTCATCTATTGTTCTTATTTTTTCTATTTCCTGAGCTAACCTTTCTACCTTATCGTGACCGTAATCATAACCGTGCTTTTTAGAAAAATATGAAACCATCTCTAAAGCCATATCTCTTAGCTTTGATTTTGTTTCATCCGTAACCGTTTTTACATTAAAATTAAATGCATCTGTATTTGCTACAATGTTAGCATGAATACTATCAATACATTTTTTAACATCATCTTTAACCCTTGAAACATAAAAGTATCCAAGTTTATCATATATATTTTTATATGACTCTACATATTGATCCTGTAAATCTTCCAACACATTTCCAACCAAAGTTTTATTTTCAACACCTAGCTTATGATAATAATCATAAGTTTTTTTCATACCTCTAAGTATTTTTTCATATTCATCTTCTGTTGTAACATCTGTAACACCATCATCCATAGCATCCAATATGTCTGATTTTAAATAATTTTCATCAAAATCTGATGCAACCCAAGCTCTAAAATCAACAACCAAATCATCTTCAAAAGAATAATCTCTTGCATTAAAGCAAGCCATATCTTGAGCTAATATGTAATAATCATCACTTTGCTCTATCATTCCATATGTTAATACAAAATCTAAGTCAGCCTGAATCTCTTCTAATCCTTCTTTACCAACACTTTCATAATCTTTTTCTGCAACTACATTCATTGTTGCAGGCAAAAATTTATTCTTTAATATAACCTCTTTTATGTTTTTAGCATCTTTAACATCTTGCGACTCTTCTTCTCTATCATATCCAGAAAGCTGTTTAGTCGAAGCTGAATTAGCAACTGTTAAGTAGAACCTTTCAGATCTAGAAAATGCAGTGTCAGACTCTTTGTAGGCTTGGTCTAATATTTTTATAGGTGCACTCGACATTACATTACTATACCTATTAAAGTATTTACTGGTTAATGCATTTAATACAGCAAAATGCTCTATAACCATATCACCCCTTTCATCAATATTATTGTGAAGTTCTCTTATGTAAAAAGGCTCACCTTGTATACCAATTTTTTTCTTATAATCATATATTTCCTTAACCATCCTTTCTATTCTATCTTCTGGCAGTGATGTTAAATAAGAAACTCTCTCTCTATCACTTTTTGATATAACTGATTTCATTGGATCATAAACTTCCAACAATAACTGATATTCCCAGTTGTTTGTATATTTTAAATAAATATCCTTATTCGCTTCAAAAAATTCATTAACACCGTCTGCAAAAAGTGACATATTATCAAGATCTACTATCTTATCTTTATACTTTTCGTTTATTTTTTCAATCTTTTTATCAGCGGCATTTTTTGTTATCTTATCATCATTTAATGCTTTTGTAACTTTATCTATCTCCTTTTGTTTTTTCTTTTCCACTTCTTTTATGCTCTTCTCAAATGCCTCTGGGTCAGCAGAAAAGTTTTCCATTGTATGTTCATTACCAAAAATAAATTTTACAAAGCTCGCATATTCGTTTGGATCCTTTTGTTTTAAATGTTCTGAATAGTTTATTAAGTTCTTATTCAAATCCCCACCAAAATTATATTTTTTACAAAAATCCCTAAAAAATTTATCAGCACCAACATTTTTAAGATAATCTGGTGTTTCTGGTATCGTTACTTTTTGTGTACTTATTTGATCAAGCAACATATTTCTTATACTTGCATTTTTTAACAAAAACTGAACACCAAATTTTACCCTATTTTTTGGTATTGGTTTTTCTTCTATATTTGATTTATCAAAGAAGTATTCTTCATCAATTGGCAATTCTTGCTCTATATTATTCTTTTTATCCACCATGAAGTATTCTTTACCTCTTCTTTTAAGAACATATTCACCCCTAATATCTGGAAAAGTAAAGTCATCTGGAGAGTTAACCAAGTTCTCTAAACTAAAATCAGAGTGCGGATTATTATAAAATAGTGCATCTGGGAACACCGATATAGAAGCTATATTCATATCAGCATATCCAAGTGTGTTTGTTTTCGACAAAGGTGCTGTATCACAAACTATTGCATGTTCTTTTACATAATCTAAGAATCTTGGCATATTAGCCCTTATAACACCCATATCATAAGGTGCATTATGAGCTATTAATGCAACATCCTGACCTGCATATCTTTCTGTTATAAGCTTGTCACCTTCTGTAACATACATACCCTCTTTATCTATATTCTTTTGTGTCATCCCAACTAATTGCTCGATTGGTGACAAAATTGAAAAATCATCAGATTTTAAAACCAATGCAAACATTTCAAACTCTATTTCTCTATTTACTATTATTTCATTTGTTGTCTGATCAAACTTTACATTTTTTATCCTTTGACCATTAAGGTACTTTTCTGAAAATTTTCTATATTCTTCGTCATCATACTCAACCTTTTTGTATTCAGATAGTGGAACCCTAATACCACTACCTTCTTTTATTTTCATGTCAAATGTACCAATATTAAATATTTCTGGACGACCAAGACCATTTGCCTCAACATCCAAAACAACTTGCTTATCAACATTCATCTTATCAATCATTGCAATGATAAGCTCTTCAACCCTATCGAATTCTTCTTCTCCATAAGCAGTATTCCTTTTAAAAAGATCCATCTCAAGCATCTTTTCTCTTGTTATTTTACCTACAAAACCCTGCTTCCTTAATTCCCTATAGGCATCCATTATAACTTCTTCTTCTTGGCTTGCTTTTGACTCCACCTCTATTACTTTTTCTGGATTTATAGAATCTCTACTTACTACAGAATTAGCCATGAAAGCACCATCATCAATTTGCTTTAAACTTACAAAATCTTCAAAATTGTTTTCTTGTAATGCCCTAACAACCTCAACTGGCAATATTAATGCATCACCACCAAAATTCATTTCTAGAACCGCATATCCATACTTTTCTTTTTCTAGCATTTTACCAACGGTTATAGCCTTTCCTGTTTCTTTACAAAGAAATTTTGAATTACGAGTTAGTTTAAATATAGGCTCTATGGATTTTAAATTCGGAAGATAACCTCTAACTGCTTTATTGAAATCCTTTGCAAGCTCCATATTGGTTGTGTCAAAAAGATAGTGCTCTTTATCATCCAAGCTCTTATCTAATTTCTCCCTTTCAGATCTTACATTAAAATCTATAAACTCTGCTAACCTTTTTACCGTATCAAACCTTATTTCTTTTTTAGAGGTTAAAAAAGCACCCGCCGCATAATCATGCCCCTTTAATCTAACAGATAACTCTTTAAAATCAGAGTTTATAACATCCATTAATTTATTTGCAGGATAGTCAACACCCCTAAATGATCCATTAACAACATACCTGCCTTCCCTACTTTCTGGCGATTCATGAGTTATTGCCATAAATACACCATTATTATTTTCATTATATACTTTCATTAAGAGTTTTCTATCAAATATTTTTAATAACTCAAAATCTTTAGGATATAGTATTGTCGTTGTTTCATTTTTCAAAACATGCATTAAGTCAATTTCTCTTAACTGTTCGACTATTTCTTTTTCACAAACTTTTAGCTGAAGAAATACCTTTTTTAACTCTTCAAAAAACTCAGCCTCAAAATCTGATTTATTTGGATTTGACAAATAATGAAATATAATTGGTCTCAATTGCTCTATGTAGTTTTTATTAATCAAGTTAAGACCTTCCTGTTCAAAATCATCTAACATATAGTTTACAGCAGAAAAAGAAAAGTGTTGACTTAACGAACGTCTTTTCGCCTCCTCAGGCAAGTCGTTAAAATCTTGATACATTGTCAAATATTTACCAGCAAGAAAGTTTAGGTTTTTAACTTTTTGTACTGTTCCCATTAAAGAAGTAACATCAAAATCAGGATTTACTTTTTTTATAACTTCAATATCACTTTCCTTTATATCTCTATTTATAAAGCTACGAACAGAGTTATTAATGTTCATCAATGCTCTTAATTCAGAGTTTTCTTTTATTTCGTAACTCTTTATTGGATAATTAAAAAGATTAGACCTAACAAAATCCATAGCATTGGAATGCCTTTCTATATTGTCAAAAACTTCAAACTCGTCTTCCTCTATAGTTGGATATTCTTCTCTTATTACATTCTTTAAAAACCACGAAAACACATTTGCACCTGAAATATTTAACTCGTTATTCTTAAAGAAACCTTCAGGTTTATACATAGGATTGACAATTTTAACTCGGTCATCAACATCTGGAGTGTCTGTATCTGATGGTAAGTGGTGATCGGTTATTATTATTTTTGAATTTGGGAAAGTTTTCTTTATTAGATCTATTTCATCTTTTGACTGAATACCATTATCAGCTGTTACAATTAGCATCTCATCATTCTTTTTAAAACCCTTTTTTCTTGCCCAAGCTTCAACAACTTCTACAGTTATACCGTGTAAAGCCTTTTCTGGATTTATATTCTGTGAAAACTCAACATCAACACCAGACAAGAAATCAGATTTCAGTTCTTTGCCTGCTATCATTATTGATTGTGCAAGAGAACCATCATTGTCATTATCAGTTACCAAAAGTGTTGGTTTACCACCTTTAATATGTTTATGAAAAAGTCTTGCTGACTCCTCCATACCATTTATTTTATACTCTTTTCTTTTTATTTCATCATACTTATTAAAAAGGACTCTTTCTGCTAAAGATAGGTTAGACTCAAAATTACTTTCAAATATTTCTCTTAATTTATCATCACTTACAAATGAAAGGTCGTGAGGAACAACCTTGCCTAGCATTTTTCTAAATTCTTTTATTTGCCTATCTGTTGATTTCTTCATAATTTTCACTTTTTTATTTTTATATTATTTATTATAACACAAATATTAACTATAAAATAAATGAAAATTAAATATATTTTGGCGCTCCTACAAGGACTCGAACCTTGATCTCAGACTTAGGAGGACTACGTGTTATCCTGTTACACCATAAGAGCATTTAAAATTTGGCACCCCTACAAGGACTCGAACCTTGACTACAGACTTAGAAGGACTGTGTGCTCTCCAATTACACCATAAGGGCATTATAATTTGGCACTCTTATAAGGATTCGAACCTTAACCCCAGACTTCGTAGGACTGTGTGCTTTCCAATTACACTATAAGAGCATTTAAATTTGGTGGTTCTTGATAGAGTCGAACTATCGTCTAAGCTTTGTAAGAGCCTCGTTTTACCATTAAACTAAAGAACCAATAAAAAAGCCTTTGGATTTCCCCAAAGGCTTTCTTTTTATTTAGTCACTTTGGAGGAAGGCATAATTAATAGCCAACCCCCATTTTGAAGGTTAGCTAATATTTCTCACTCGTCTGACTAAATTAGTATTTTTCATTTTTTTTATTTCCTTTTTCTATATATATTTATTGTATTTTATTTATTTATTATTGTCAATAACTTTTTGTTATTTTTTTAAAACAATCGCTTCCATCATTTTGTTTCTATTTTTTTCTTTAGCTCCCACATGATACATATGCTCCATTTGCTTTATTTCAAAATCAGACCAGCATTTTTCTATATATGGATTTTTTCTATAACTATTTCCGTACCAAGTAGATAGTATAAACCCTCCTTTTTGCTCTAAAAGAAGTCTATGCAAATCCATTTCATCTTCTTCTCGCCATTGATTGTAATAATCACCATGCCTTAATATATAAGGTGCATCCAAGTAATAAAAAACATTTTTCTTATTTTTATTTTGATTTAATATTGTTCTAAAGTCTGAAACCTTAAATGTCCAATCCTTGTCTTTCATTTTCCCTTGAAGCCATTCAACCTGATTACATATTTTTGTAACTAAACTCTTTGAATAACGATTTGGTTTTTTACAAAAAGGAACATTATATCCACCCTTCTGATTAAATCTCATCATCCCATTAAAACAAGCCCTTATTAAAAAAAGAAAATCTAATGAATTTGGATCCTTATTAAACCTTCTTCTAACATCGTAATAATAATCACCATTTTTTGAGTTATTTAATAACTCTCCTTCTTTTTCTAAAAATTCTCTTACTATTTTTGGGTTTATATTGTTATTTTTTAAATCGTTATAAAAGTTTATTATATGGATATTAGTATCACTAAATATCGCTCTCTTAGGCTCTAAATTAAAACCTATTACACCAGTACCAACAAAAGGCTCTATATAAGTCATATCATCAGAATACATTTCCTTAATCTCTTCTATTATCCAATCTCCAAGCTTAGTTTTTATTCCCTGTGACTTTATTGGTGGTACTTTTATCATTATATTTCCTTTTCTTTTCATATTACAAGTTTGAAAAAAAAATAAAAGATAATAAGATTAAATAAAAAAATATGAAAAGAGAAGAGTTTTCAAAATGGCTAAAAACCCTAAAAGAAGATATTGGTGAGGGATATTTCATAGCATCGATTAGTGATACTACATGCTACTTCTTCTATAGTTATAGAGATAACAAGATTGACATACTAATGAGTTCTAATTCTATATCAGTACAAGCGATGAAATACCAAATAGAAAAACAAGGAAGCTCTATAACTAAAGTTAATAATTCTGAAAATGATATGATACTTGATAAATACAACTCTTATCTTGAAAGTAGCCTAGACATTCATTTTGATTACAGACAAGGCTTTTATAAAGTTAAACAACACCAATTAGAGCCTGTATCTGACTGGTGCTTTAAAGCACAAACCACTGGAGTTTTCCAATATTTTAATAAGGAAAAAATAAAAAATAGCAAAAATTATAAATATGATGAAGCAAGAATAGAGAACTCACCAAGAAAAAGAATTAAGCTTCGATAACAAAAAAGCACCTAAAGGTGCTTTTTTTATTGCTTTATTTCTATTTCTACCCTTCTATCATAAAAATATTCTTCCCTATCACTTCTTTTCTTACTTTGACTTTCACCATAATTGCTCTCTTTAATTCTTTTTTCTGGAATCCCCATTTTTATTAAGTACCCCTTTATTTCATCTATTCTTTTTCCTGCCAACGACATATTGTATTGTTCATTACCACGGACATCTGCAAAACCCTTAAGATTATAACTTAACTCTTTATAACCATTTAGGCTTTTTATCATATTAGTTAAAAAATTAAGACTTTTTTCATTCATCTGTGCATTATCAGTTCTGAAGTAAATAATCTGATTTAACCCTTTCGCACTTAATTGATCGTTTATTTTTTCCTTAAACTCTTCTAACTTTTGCTTTTCTCTTTCTGATAAAAGATGGTCTACCCTATCTACTAGGTCTGCACTAAAAGATGATAGCACATTATTTGCATTTAAATATCCTGTTTCATCAGTTTTTTCTTGTACAGCATAGGACATAGAACTAATTGACATTATTGATAAGCAAAGCAAAGGTTTTATTATTTTTTTCATTTTATTTTTATTTTTTTGTTTTATTTATATTAGTTTATATTTTAATAAAAT
>MDTC01182154.1_pt1 | contig 18702 bp, 15 predicted proteins | sample 811181 | NCBI WGS metagenome assembly MDTC01 (sample SAMN05326644, study PRJNA326480) | marine metagenome | isolation source: seawater | place: Pacific Ocean: North | collected 2011
AATTTATTCGTTTGAATTATAACTTTTTCTTTTAAGTTAATCAATTGATTATGATTGATAGTTTTATCAAATTTAAGGTGCTGAAGGTGTTTAAAAAAGATTTTTTTACTCTATTTATACTCTCTTCAGTGTTGATAAACAGCCCTAAAATTCTATCTCAATTAGATACAGTTCAAAAATCAAGCCAATTAGAAGCTGTTTTAAATTGGACAGCTAAAGACTCTATTATACTAGATATGGTTAATAAACAAACTTATCTTTATAATGATGGACATATTGACTATGGAGAGATTATTCTTGACGCATGTTTTATAAAATTTGATTTTGAAAGTAAAACTGTCTACGCTAGGTACTGCTTAGATAGTAATAATCAAAAAATGGGCAAGCCCATTCTTTCTGATGGTTCTACTTCGACAACTTCAGATTCCTTAAAATATAATTTTAGGACCAAGAAAGGAATCACTTATGAAGTCAGGTTGCAGGAGGGGGAAAGTTTTATTCACGGTCAAAAAGTAAAGAGACAGAATAATGGTGACATTCACATTAAAAATGCACTTTACACTACATGCGACCTTGATCACCCTCATTTTTATTTTAAGTTAAGAAAAGCTGTTATTAAACCCAATGATAAGATTGTATCAGGACCAGTAAATTTATATATAGCGGAAATTCCCACTCCACTTGGGCTTCCATTTGCATTTTTACCAAATAAGAAAAATAAAAGTTCCAATGGCTTAATTATTCCAACTTATGGTGAATCTCAGGGTTTAGGATTTTATTTACTAGGAGGTGGTTATTATCATCAATTTAAGAGTGGAAAAGTTAGTACATCATTTACGGGAGATATTTACAGCCGTGGTTCATGGGGAATAGCTAATACAACAAAATATAAAATTAGATATAAATATAATGGTCAATTTCAATTTTCATATAGAAATGTTATTAGAGGAGAAAAAGAATTCCCGGACTATGACAAATCCAAAGAATTTTTTGTAAGATGGAATCACCAAAATGATGTAAAATTAAATCCTGGAAGTACTTTTAAAGCTCTCATAAATGCTGGAACCACCACAAACTTCAGAAATGATTATAATAATATTTCAGCTCAAAACTATCTAACCAATACTTTTAATTCCAATATATCCTGGAGCAAAAGATTTAAAGGAGCAATTAGCTCCAATTTAAATACTAGCCTTAGACATACTCAGAATGGAAATACGGGACAAATGATTTTTACGCTACCAGAAATTGCTTACAATGTTAATAGGTTTTATCCTTTTAAAATGCTAAGAAAAAATAGTATTAATAAAAATTTCATTCATGAAATTATAGACCAAACCAATATTAATTACCAAATGAACACCAAAAATCAAATAAGTTTAAATTCTGCAAATTTATTTGATGCCAATCCTGTAGATTTATTTTCAAATGCTAAAAATGGGATGAGACATAATATTAATGCCTCTAGCTCTATAAAATTATTTGGTAAAAATGTAACTATTAATCCTGCATACAGACTATCTTCTTTATGGTACTTAGATCAAATTAATAAAGATTGGAGTAATTTAAATAATGAAGTAGTGAATGACACTGTTAAAGGTTTTTCTCAAATTTATTCTCAGAATATTAGCGCTTCTGCAACCACAAAAATTTATGGATTTTATAAATTTGCTAAATTTTTGAGAGGGAAATATGATTCTAAAATTAGACACACTATAACCCCAAATATTAATTTCACTTTTAGACCTAATACCCATCCTTGGAATGAATATCAATCAGATTCATTAGGAAATACAAAAACATACTCTCCATATTCTAGTAATATTTATGGAACTGTAAACTCTTCTGAATCGGGGAGACTTGGGTTTAGTTTAATTAATTCTTTAGAACTGAAAAGAAAAAATTTAGAAGATACTACTGGAAATAAACCTTTTATTAAATCTAAAATATTAGATAATTTAAGTATGACATCTGGATATGATTTAATCAAAGATTCTTTTCAACTAGACAACATACAATTAATTGGTCGAACAACTTTATGGAAAAAAGTAAATTTCAGATTTGCGGGAAGATTAGATCCCTATCAGTATTTAAATAGAAGACGAATAAATAATTATCAATTTTCTGCTAATAAGAAATTAGGAACCATAACATCAGCCAATTTAGCAGTGGGAACCAGCTTAAAATCTCCAAAAAATAAAAAAGAAAAATATGAAAGTGATAAAGGATCTAAAGAGGAGCTGGAAATGATTAATTCTAATACGGACATGTATATAGATTTTAATATCCCCTGGACATTAGGATTAGATTATAAAATTGATTACAGAAGAACTATTAATTCAAACTTAGATACCTCCTATATTACTCAAAGTATTGGATTAAGAGGAGATTTTAGCATTACTAAAAATTGGAAAGTTTCCTATATGACTAATTATGATTTCATAAATAAAGAGTTCAGTTTTACATCCATTAATATTGTAAGAGACTTACACTGCTGGCAAATGAGCTTTAACTGGATCCCAGTTGGTTTTATGAGAAGCTATAATCTCAATATAAGCGTTAAATCATCTATTTTACAAGATCTTAAGTTACAAAGAAGAAAAACTTGGTATGATAATAATATTCCTTAATTTAAAGTATGAAATCAACAATTAACATTCCCAATGCTCCTGTTCCTGTAGGCCCTTACAGTCAAGCCGTCAACTATAATGGCCTAATAATAGCCAGTGGACAAATTGGTATCAATCCCAAAACTGGAATCTTAATGACTCATTCTATAGAAAGTGAACTAAATCAAATTTTTGAAAATATAGATGCTTTGTTGTTAGCATCTAAATTAAAAAGAGAAAATATTTTAAAGTGTAGTATTTTTTTAAAAAACATGGATGACTTTATCGAGGTAAATAAAATTTATTCTCGATTCTTCAAAAAACCTTATCCAGCAAGAGAAACTGTAGAAGTTTCAAGATTGCCAAAAGATGCAAATATTGAGATAAGCTTTATAGCTGGAAAATAATTTAACTACTTAAATTTAAAAACTCATTCCATAGAGGATCAACAGGTGGGTTTGCTGAAATCGTTAGTTCTTCTTTCTTAACAGGATGAATAAAAGAAATTGATCTTGCGAATAAATGAATTCCACCATCTTTGTTAGTTCTCTTAGCTCCATACTTCACATCTCCTTTAATTCGACATCCCATAAAAGAAAGTTGAACCCTAATTTGATGATGACGTCCTGTCATGGGTTCTATTTTTAGATAAAAATAATTTTTGCTTCTTCCTATGAGTTGGTATGTTAAAATGGCTTTTTTACTTTCTTTAACTTCCATTTCGTAAGCCCTAGACTTATTTTTTTCTTGGTTTTTCTTAAGCCAATTTACCAATTCACCACCCTCAAGCGGTGGCTTTTCTTCAACAATTGCCCAATACTGTTTTTTAATTTTTTTTTCTCTAAAGAGAGTATTCATTCTGGAAAGAGATTTAGAAGTTCTTGCGAAAATTATTACTCCTCCCACTGGTCTATCAAGACGATGAATAATCCCTAAAAAAACATCTCCGGGCTTATTATATTTTCTTTTAATGTAAGACTTTACATTATCCGCTAATGTAACATCACCTGTTTTGTCAGATTGCACGATTTCACCAGACAGCTTTTTAACTGCAATAAGGTGATTATCCTCATATAAGACAGTAAAGTTCAATTTAATACTGTTCTTTTTTATTAGGAAAATCCTGAGACTTTACATCTTTCTTAAAGTTACTGCAAGCATTTAAAATTTCTTGATGTAAGTTGTGATATCTTCTTAAAAATCTTGGTGAAAATTCCTGAGTAATTCCAAGCATATCATGAAGTACTAATACTTGACCATCAACTCCACCACCTGCACCAATCCCAATGACTGGAATATCTAACTTTTCAGCTACCGTAGTAGCTAATTTTGCAGGAACCTTTTCTAAAATTAACGCAAAGCAACCTGCGTCTTGTAATAAAAGGGCATCTTCAATTAATAATTTTGCTTCTTCTTCTTCCCTTGCTCTAACAGTATAGGTTCCAAATTTATAAATTGATTGTGGTGTTAGCCCTAAATGACCCATTACAGGGATACCAGCAGAAAGAATTCTTTCAACTGATTCTATGACTTCCTTACCTCCTTCAAGCTTTACAGAATGTGCTTCAGCCTCTTTCATTATTCTAACTGCAGATCTTAATGCCTCTCTCGAGTCTCCTTGATAATTCCCAAATGGTAGATCAACTACTACAAGAGATCTATTAATTGCTCTAATAACAGAAGCAGCATGATAAATCATTTGATCTAATGTTATAGGTAAAGTAGTTTCGTGACCCGCCATTACATTTGAAGCTGAATCACCTACCAAAACAACATCTATTCCAGCCTCATCTACAATTTTAGCTATAGAATAATCATATGATGTTAACATAGAAATTTTCTCATTATTTCTTTTCATTTCTTGAAGAACATGAGTTGTTACTCGTTTTATATCTTTATGTACAGACATTTGTTAATTTTTTACAAATTTGATGTTTTATTCGATAAATAACTGTATAATTTAATTTTTTTAAAGCATGAAGGTTATTTCTAGATTTTATACCACTCTTTATTTTGCTATTATATTATTATTCCCAATTACCAACTATTGCAATCATATCAGTGGAGTCATTTCAGATATTCATGGAGAGCCATTACCATTCGCATCTATTTACATAAAAAATACCACCTATGGAGTTAGCTCTAATGCTTTTGGAGAATATTTTATTGAATTAGACCCAGGTGAATATACTATTGTTTACAGCTACATAGGTTATAATAATTATGAAAAATTATTAATCTTAAAAGAAAAACCAATAATGGTTGATGTTGTATTAAAAGAAAATGATCAAAATTTAATAGAGTATGAAGTAGTATCTAATACTAAAAATAAAGCTTTAGAAATAATAAAAAAAGTAAAATCAGTTAGAAAAAAATATGAATACAAAAATTATTCTTCTAAGGAATATTCTAAAAATACTATTGAGAAAAGACAATACAAATTAAAAAGAAAAGATACTATTGAGGTATGGCAACTAGATACATCACAAAAAATAAATTTAAATAATAATGTTCTGAAATTTATTGAATCCTATGGGGAATTATATAAAAATATTAGGGGAGATAAATATTGGGATTTTAGTGCCTACCATGACTTTGCAGATACTAAACAAGAACAGGATTTTGTAATTATTCAGTCATTTGAAGATTTTGGAGAGTATAATATCACTCCCAAATATGATGTAAAGGATGAATATGAAATTTTAATATCATATTCTGAGATAGAGTTAGATTTATTCAAAAATAACATTGAAATCCCGATTTCAAATAAGCCAGTAATTTCTCCTCTGTCTCCTGGATCAAGAACTTATTATAAATATGATTATATGGGTTATATACCCAATAAAGATTCCGTTAAAATTCATAAAATTAAAATAACCCCTAGATTCAAAAATGAGCCGCTACTAAAGGGTATTTTATTTATAAGAGAAGATACTTATTTTATCGAATCGCTTGAAATAGAGCTAATAGGACCCATTCAATCAGATTTTAGAATTAAAAACTTTCATATAATTCAAAACTATCAACAAAATGAAAATCAACAGTTATTAAAAAGGAAAATTATTGACTACACAATCAAAGAAGATATTTTTAAAATAATGGGAAATTCTGTCTCTATTTACAATGATTTTAAATTTAATCAAGAAATTCCAAATTACTTTAAGAAAAACCAAATTAAAAATTTCCAAGACTCTTCATTTTTAAAAACCAACGATCAGTGGAATAATTACAGACCTATTGATTTAAAAGAAAACGAAACAGATTATGTCAGTTATACAGATAGTTTAAGAGAATACTATCAAAGTGAAGAGTATGCTTTAAAACAAGACAGTAGTTATAATAAAATTACTTGGTCCAAATTACTTTGGGAAGGAGTTGGAAAGAAAAATAGATATAAAGGGTATTCTTTTTACATATGGCCCATAATCTCTCAATTTAATATTTTAGGTATTGGAGGGTACAGACATAATCTAGGATTTAATTTCAACAAAAACTTAAGTGATAAACACAAAATAAGTACTGAAAATAATATTGATTATGGAATAGTAAATAAAGATTTTAAAGGGTCTACTAATATTTCTGTAGTTTCTAATAATAAAAAATACAAGCAATTAACAATTGGAATTGGAGATCAATATAAGGTAATCAATAGATTTCCATCCATAACAACTGCCTTTTCAAGAAGTAATTATGTTCGTTCTCAAAATATTGAAAGTGCATACAGAACAGAACTACTTAATGGACTTTACAGTGAGTTTAAGTTGTTGTATTGTTTTCAAACTCCAATAGATAATTTAGACTTATCTAGTGATTGGTTTACGCCATTAGATTCTGCAGCAGAATTAGCTGCCATTAGTTTTGATCCATATAAAAAAATGGAAACGAGAATTCAACTGACTTGGTTACCTTTTCAAAAATTTTATTACAAAAAAAATAGAAAAGTTGTTCTTGGAACAAAATTTCCTACTCTAAACTTAATTTATAGAAAAGGAATACCAAACTTATTTAAAAGCGAAGTAAATTTTGATTATTTAGAATTTGGAATAAATGATGAATTTTCCATTCCTCATTTAGGAAAGTCCAAATGGAATTTTCAGTTAGGTTCTTTTATGAACAAGAAAAATTTAAGAGTTATAGAGTGGAAATATTTTAGAGGGTCTGATAGAGGTTTTTTCAGTAATCCTTTGACTTCATTACAATTACTAGGTCCCAACCTTTTAACAGAAAATTCTTTTTTAATGGCTAATTACGTTCATAGTTTTGATGGAAATATACTTAATAAAGTACCCCTATTAGGCAAGTTAGGTCTACAACTTTCCGCTGGAACAGCAACCTTGATAATACCCGACAAAAATTTTAAACACTTAGAAGTGTTTTTAGGAATTTCAAGACCATTTAAAATTTTTGGAGGTTTGGTTAAGTTTGGACTTTTTATATCAAGCTCTATGAACTCTGTGAATGGTTTAGATTATGAACTAAAGTTTGGAGCTAATGGCTATAATTCTATGAGAGATCAGTGGGATTATTGATCTTTTAAAGGAATATTTCTTAAAACTTCAATTAGCAAATTCCAAAACTTTTCTACAGACTTTATATGGACTTTTTCGTCTGGAGAATGAGGGTTTCTAATAGTAGGCCCAAAAGAAATCATATCAAGCCCAGGATATCGTTCGTTGAGTATTCCACATTCCAACCCAGCATGACATGCTTGTACTTTTGGATCTGATTTAAACATACTTTTATAAAGAGAAACCATTAAATCTAAAATTTGAGAGTTTTTATTAGGTTCCCAACCGGGATAAGATCCAGTATGTTCAACATTGGCACTAATATTTAAAAAAGCTGAACCTATAGTTCGGGCAATATCAGATTTAGAACTTTCTACAGAACTTCTTTGTAGACTTTGAGTGATAAAATTCCCATCATTTAAGATAACTCTAGCTAAGGACGAAGATGTTTCAACTAAACCCTCGATAGTTTGACTCATTTTAAAAACACCATTAAATAATGAATATATTACATCAATAACTTCTTTAGAGTCATTGAGTGAAAGTCCTATTTTTGGAAGATCAATTTTATTAACCTTAATTGTTAAATCAGGTTCAGAAATCGAATACTCATTTTTTATTTCGGATACTATTTTGTCAAGCTTTTCTAAAAAATCATAACTACTTACTATAATTTTGGAAAAAGATTCTCTAGGAATTGCATTTCTTAAACTACCACCATTAATTTCAGCAATACTTAAATTATAATCTAAAGCAACGTTAAGTAATCTATTCATAATTTTATTGGCATTCCCTCTTTTTAAATGAATATCCATTCCTGAGTGGCCGCCTTTTAGTCCTTTAACAATCAATTCAATTCCTAGACCACTAGTTATTTTTTCTTGAACATAGGATTTCGAAGTATTGGTGTCAATACCACCTGCACATCCTATACTAAACTCGTCATCATCTTCAGTGTCTAAATTCAATAAAATCTCTCCTTTAAGTAGCCCTTGTTCTAGTTCAAAAGCTCCAGTCATCCCAGTTTCTTCGTCAATAGTAAATAATGCTTCTAATGCAGGATGTTGAATATTTTTACTAGCTAATAAAGTCATGATACATGCGACACCCATTCCATTGTCAGCCCCAAGTGTAGTACCATTGGCAGTAACCCAGTCTCCATCAATAAAACTTTGTATACCTTGAGTATTAAAGTCAAAATTAGTATCAGCATTTTTTTGATGAACCATATCTAAATGGCTTTGTAGAATTACAGTTTTTCTATTTTCCATTCCCTTAGATGCAGGCTTTGTAATTATAACGTTTCCGCTTGCATCCACATAAGTTGATAGTTCATGATCTAATCCAAAATTCTTAATGAAATTGATCACTCTTTCCTCTTTTTTTGAAGGTCTAGGAACAGCATTTAAATCTTCAAAATTATTCCAAACTTCCTTAGGACTTAGTTCTCTTACTTTCATTTTAATTCTCTTTTATAAAATTGATAACCTGCTTGATCTTTAATTAATTTTAGATTTTTAGAATTTTGTAATAATAAAATTGGTTTGCTTTTTTTAGAAACAAAATAAACTGTTCTATCTACATCTCCTTTAATTAACCAACTTAAAACATGACCATTAAATTTATTTTTTTGTAGTCTATTGAGATCATTTAATGAATTTGCAGAAAAATATTTTTTTAGAATTTCTGATTTCTTTTGGTATAATTTATCTACTTTTTTTAAGTGATCAACTTCAGAATAAAAGTAAGGAGCATAACTTTTAAAACCTACTGTTGTTAAATACTTTTTTTCTTTGGAAATATCTTTATAAAAGGAAACTGCAGTTCCTTGAATAGCAAATTCTATTTTGGGAATAATGAAATAAGAAATTAAGGAAAATGATAATCCAATAAGTAAGGAATATATGGCCAAACTTTTCAAAGGATAAAATTCAAATTTTATAATCCAAAGTAAACTAGAAAAAGCTATTATTAAAGGAATAGTCCACTCCCAACCTTGCCATGAAAGATTTAAATTTAGCAATGTTTTAAATTGGGTATCATCACTAAAACTCATGATAATTTCCTTTTTATAAATTAATAGATAAATAAAAAGTGATAATACAATGGCTATAATTGAATTTAAAAGAAATAATAATAGTTTTAAAACTTTATTGAACCTTTTCCCTTTAATTATTTTATAAAATTCTAAGGATCCAAGAAAAGATAAAGGAACATAAGCCATTGAGGAATAATGAACAATTTTTGTGGTTACAATAGTAAAGAGAACTAAAACAGTCCAAAAACAAATTCTCATCATTTTTTCAAATTTCAAATCAGATTTAGAATCTATAAAAATATTTCTTAAAGCAAAAAAAGAAAAAGGAATACAACCAAACAACACAATAACAAAATGATAGAAGACAGGTTGTTTATGACCAGCAACAGGCTTGGAAAACAATTCAATTTGATATTGAATAAACTCTATTAAAAACCATGGCCCCTTATTAATAAGTTCTATAATGTACCATGGGGATGATACTATAATTACAGTAAAAATAAAAATCAGAATATTTTTTAAGGTAATTTTTTTTCTTGAGGTTAAAGAATATATACTACAAGATAAAAGAACTAATAATAATCCAACAGGACCTTTAGCTAAAATAGCGAGTCCTGAGAACAAACCAGAAAAAAAAATATTTTTTATCTTATTATGGGTTATTGATAGGTAGAAAAAATAAATGGAAAGAAAAATAAATAAATTAAAATATGGGTCAATAATACCAGTTCTGAAATATAGATTTGGTAATAATCCACTCAAAAAAATTAATGCCCAAATCCATCCAAAAGTTTTATTTTTTAATCTTGAGCCAATATTGAATAATATTACTGGAAATATAATAGAAAGAACAGCATTAGGTAGTCTTGCAGAAAAACTGCTTATTCCAAATATTTTCATGGAAATTACTTGCAACCAAAAGTATAACGGAGGCTTTTCGTGAAATGGCTCAAAATTAACCATGACCTGAAAAAAATTATTAGAATCTATCATTTCTCTGGATGATTCAGCAAAGTTGATTTCATCCCAGTCAAATAAGTTAAAACATCCAATTGAAGGAAATACTAAAACAATAGCATAAATTGAAAAAAAAAGAAATGGCTTATAGTCAACCTTTTTCATTCTTATTTTTTATAAAAGATATTTTTGATATTAATTTCTCAAGGTAAGTATGCATAAGTAATGCTATCAAGGATCCAATTAAAGCTCCAAATAAAACATCTATCAAAAAATGCTGAGTTAAATATATTCTAGAAAATCCAACTAAAAATGCAATGGAAATAAAAAATAATGCCCAATTATTTCTTTTTATATAAAGGGAAAGTGTGATACAGAAACAAAATATTAGTGCAGTGTGTCCACTAGGGAAAGAAAACTTTTCATATAAATTTAGTCCTTCAATGGTATTCCATGAACCATCTTGAATTAGATCTTGAAAAATCTTACTTGGGCGGAGTTGATCTTTAAAAATTATGCGTTTTAAAAATTGAATAATTATGGTGGTAATTGATAGTGAAGATAAAGTTAGTATTGCTAATTTTTTTTTAAAAAATATAAATACAAATGCTATTAAAAATACAAAAACTCCATCTCCTAAATAAGTTAAGTTTTGGAATAAAAAATCTAAACAATTGTTATGCCATGAATTTACAAGAATTGAAAATTCATAATTTCCAAAAATAATTAATAGTCCAAAACCAAAAAACATAAGTAATATCCAAAGGGCCCAAAAAGATTTTTTAAGGTTGTCTTTTAAACTTAAATTCATTTTAAAATTTTCCAATTGATGATTCCTATTTTAGTTAAAAAATATTTGACTGATGTCATGATTACCCCAATCCCATAAATTGAACTTCTTTGAAAATTAATAGAAGACGCATCCTCAAAATACTTAGTCGGACAAGTAATTTCACCAATCTCATATCCCTTATACATGATTTGAGCTAACATTTGATTATCAAAAATAAAATCATCAGAATTTTCATTATACTTTATACCATTTAGCACATCTGCTGAGAATGCTCTAAATCCTGTATGATATTCAGAAAGTTTTTGATTCATTAAAATATTTTGAAATAGTGTAAGGATTCTATTAGCAACATACTTATAAATTGGCATTCCTCCTATTAAAGCCCCTTTTCCCAAAATTCTAGAACCTAATACTACAGGATATAGTTCATTAGCAATGATAGAACACATGCTTTCAATAAGTTTAGGCGTGTACTGATAATCAGGGTGAAGCATCACAATTATGTCTGCTTTTAAGTCCAAAGCTTTATTGTAACAAGTTTTTTGATTCCCACCATATCCTTTATTATACTCATGTCTTATAACATGTTTTATTCCTAGTTTATTAGCTAACTCAAATGTATTATCTGAGCCATAATCATCTACCAATATAACATCATCAACAATAGAAAATGGAATTTCATTATAAGTTTTTTCCAATGTGTTATAAGCATTGTAAGCTGGCATTACCACTACCACTTTTTTTGATTTGATCATGTCAAAATAATTACTTCAAAATTACACATTAATAACAGCATATTATCTAACATCTATATTTTTCACTATTTTGCAGAATAACAATATATAAATGGATTTTAAAAATATTAAAAGTATAACAGGTAGTTTTACTGCAAAGTCTATAAAAGGAGATTTTACAGGAGGTCTTACCGCAGCTATTATAGCACTTCCCATGGGTCTAGCATTTGGCTTGCAAAGTGGTTTAGGACCTCAAGCAGGACTTTACACCGCTATATTACTTGCTCTTGTTGCTTCTATCGTTGCAGGAACAAAAACTTTAATTAGCGACCCTACTGGTCCGATGACTATTGTAGCAGCTACCATTATAGCTAATGCAGGATTTGCAGATGATCCTTCTAAAGCCTTACCACTTATAATTTTATCATTTGCTCTGGGTGGTATTTTCCAAATATTATTTGGCCTTATTCGTGTTGCACAATATGTCAAATATATTTCCTACCCAGTGCTATCAGGATTTATGGGTGGTATTGGAATCATAATTATTCTTACTCAATGGCATACATTTTTAGGTGGAGAACGACCGGGTGGTATTTTAGATATAATTATGGATTTGCATACTCCAATAATTGAATACCATTGGAGTTCTATTATACTTGGGGGTTTAACTTTAGTATTTATTTATTTTATTCCTAAAATTTCTAAAAAAATTCCTGCTGGGTTGTTATCATTAATAATTGGAACATTAATTTCATTCACCTTTAAAAAAGAATGGGGTTGGCATTGGGATTATTCAACAATAGGAGAAATTCCAAATGCAATTCCAAGTATCGTTCTTCCATTCGGAGAATTTTTAAATATATCATTTGATGAATTGAGTGTCGCCATAGTAAGTGGTTTAACTTTAGCTGGATTGGGAACTATTGACACCCTTCTTACATCTGTTGTAGCTGATAACTTAACCAAAACTAAACACAATGGTAATAGAGAACTCATTGGACAGGGAATTGGAAACTTTGTTGCTGCATTGTTTGGAGGTCTTCCTGGTGCAGGATCTACTACCGGAACTGTTGCCAATATTAATTCTAATGGGAAGACGAATATAAGTGGTATATTCAAAGCCATATTTCTACTAATTGTTTTGTTAGGACTTGGCCCTTATCTAAAGGATGTCCCAAAGCCAGTACTTTCTGCTCTATTGATTTCTGTGGGAATTGGAATCATAGATTTTAAAGGAATGAAAAAACTCTTCAGTTTAAAAAATAGTGATTCATTGGTTCTTCTTCTTGTCGTAGTCTTGACTGTTTTTGTTGATTTGTTAGTGGCTGTAGGGATAGGAATGGTTCTATCTTCTTTCTTCTTCATGCAGAGAATGGGAGAAATAGTAGATCAACAAAGTAAATCCGGTAATATAAACGAGATAGAGAAAAAACTAAAAATTCCAGAATCTATCAAAAATAGAATTATGGTTTACGAATTAGATGGGCCTCTTTTTTATGGTTTTTCTGACCAATTTAAAGAACAGGCTGAAGCAATCATTGGTAAAGATGCTGTTATAATCAATATGTCACAAGTTCCTTATATTGATGCTTCAGGGACTTATGTACTAGAAGAAGTTATTAAAAACTTTAAAGCCAAAAATGTAGAAGTAATATTGGTTGGGGTTAAGGATCATATCTTTCAACAATTTGAAGAATTTAAAGTTATTCCCAACACTTTAGCTGAAGAAAAAGCCTATAATTCTGTTAGAGCAGGTCTGAAATATTTAAAATTTCAGTTGGAAGAAAAATCTTAAAACAGTAAACAAATTTTAAATAATACTTTGAGTTTTAGTAAATTTGAACTGTGTACAGATTTATAATAAGGCCTATTTTTTTTGCTTTTGATCCTGAATGGGTACATTACTTTACTCTCAATTTTCTTAAATTAATTTGTAAAATTCCTTTTGCAAAATCTACCATCAGATTTTTTTACCAAAAAAGTTCTCAAAATATTGAAAAAGAATTATTTGGAATTAAATTTAAAAACCCTGTTGGATTGGCAGCAGGATTTGATAAAAACGGAAAATATATTGAAGAACTTTCATTATTTGGATTTAGTTTTATTGAGGTAGGTACTGTAACCCCAAAATCGCAAATTGGGAACCCCAAGAAAAGACTTTTTAGACTTAAAAAAGATGAAGCCATTATTAACAGACTTGGAATTAATAATGATGGTGTTGAAGTTATTGCCAAAAGGCTTAAAAACAATAAAACTAAAGTTATAATTGGAGGGAATATTGGGAAAAATAGCGCTACTAAAAATGAAAATGCAGAAAAAGACTACATTGAAAATTTTAAAGAATTACATCCTTATGTAGACTACTTTGCTCTAAATGTTAGTTGTCCAAACGTCAATAATTTCACCAAACTTCAAGATGTTGAATTTTTAAAAAAATTAGTTCCTAAATTAAATAGGATTAATGCTATTCAAAAAAAAAGAAAGCCAATACTCATAAAAATATCTCCGGACTTAAATAATTCACAGTTAGATCAAACTATTGAACTTATTAAAAATGAAAAATTGGACGGTATTATTGCTACAAATACTACAACTAAAAGAAATTTATTAAAAACAGATACTAATGAAATAGAAAAGATAGGTAACGGAGGTTTAAGTGGATTACCTCTAAAAGATCAATCTAACGAAGTAATAAAATATATTGCAGATAAAACTCAAAAAAGTATTCCTATTATTGGAGTTGGTGGTATTATGTCACCAAAAGATGCGTTAGACAAAATGGAAGCGGGCGCAGATTTAGTTCAACTTTACACTGGATTTATATATTCCGGACCAAGAATAGTAAAAAAAATAAATCAACATTTAAGTAAAAATTAATGAACCAGAATATTCAAAATGTCATTGATGAAATTCAACCACTAAGAGACAAGTTGAAAAATCATGAATTATACAAGTCACTAAAATCTATAGACGATATTAAGATTTTTATGGAAGCTCATGTTTATGCTGTATGGGATTTTATGTCATTATTAAAAGCCTTACAGAACCTTCTAACATGTACCAAAGTTCCATGGACTCCAAATATAGATTCTAAGTCTGCTAGATTAATTAATCAAATTATAGTAGATGAAGAATCTGATTTAAACTATAGTGGTGAGCCCAAAAGTCATTTCGAAATGTATTTAGAAGCTATGAAAGAAATTGATGCTGAAACAGCTCCTATCCATAATTTTATTAGAGGAATTAAAGGCTTTGTCACTATCGAAGATTATATTAAAAAATCTGATTTAAATTCAGCACTGAAATCGTTTTTAAATTTTTCTTTTCTAACTATAGAAGGATGGAAATCTCATGAAATAGCTGCAGCTTTCACCTTTGGTAGAGAGGAGATTATTCCAGATATGTTTATCGAAATTATTGAACAAACAGAAAAAACAAACAAAGTATCTCTTGATAAAATCAATTATTATTTACAAAGACATATTGATTTAGATGGAGATGAACATGGGCCCTTAGCTCATGAAATGATTGTTGGTTTATGCAAAAATGATTCTAAAAAATGGGAGGAAGTTGCTAATGTTAGTAAAAGAGCATTAAAAGAGAGAATACAACTCTGGGATTTTATTAATCATTCTATCAAACACAAAAATGAACCCCTTAATAAAATTGAAAATCCTGAATTAGCCAATGCCTAATAATAATATCATATGAAATTGGGAATAGTCATTTATTCTGATCATGCAGAAACAGTCTGGAATGCATGTAGATTAGCTAATTTTTCTCTAAACAAAGGAGACCAAGTGAAAGTATTTTTAATGGCAAAAGGAGTAGAAGCGTTATCACTTTCTACTAATCAATATAACATAAAAGAATTATTAGAAAAACTTTTAGAAAATAAAGGTTTAATTTATGCTTGTGGAACTTGTTTAAAAATTAGAAGTCAAGAAAGCACTGAACTTTGCCCTATGTCATCTATGGGTGATTTGTATGATATAATAAATGAATCAGATAAAATAATTAGCTTTTAGACTTACTTATCAAAAAAAGCGATCCAAAAGAAAGTAAAGAATTGTAGATTATAAGTTCTGCTCCAAATTCGTAAGTTCCCAACCACTGTATTTTTCCTTGGCCATGTATATACCATATAGTAGCAACGATTATTGGAACAATAACTGAAACTAATGGCACCAACTTGTCATTCAAATTTCTTTTAGTTAATATCCCAAAAAAGAACAATCCTATAAGTGGGCCATAAGTAAAACCAGCTAATTTTATCAGCATCCAAATAGCTGAATCATTTGAAAATCTTCTAAGAAAAATAATAATTAAAATAAGAACTAAAGACATAATTAGATGTGCTACTTTTCTAATTTTAGGTTGCTTTTCAATTGGTTTTGTCTCAATATTTAAAAAATCAATAGAAAATGAAGTTGTTAAAGATGTTAAGGCTGAATCCGCACTACTGTAGGCAGCAGCAATTAATCCCAAAAGAAATAGCACTCCAACTGAAGCACCAAGTGATCCATTTTTGGCAATTTCAGCAAATAATAAATCTGTTCTTGGATTAGAAACTTTTAATACGTTGGATCCAACACCTGTTTGCTCAAAATACATAAATAATAAAGCCCCTAGAACTAAAAAAATAAGATTTACTATAATTAAAACACCTGCAAAACTGACCATATTAAGTTGTGCTGATTTTAAATTTTTACAACTTAAATTCTTTTGCATCATATCCTGATCTAATCCTGTCATTCCTATTGTAATGAATATTCCTCCTAAGAAATGTTTCCAGAAATAATTAGAATCATGCCAGTTTTCAAAATAAAATATTTTAGAAAATCCACTTTGATTTATTTCGTTTATAAAACCTGTCTTTTCTTTAAGATTTAAATTATCGCCAATGAGATAAACAGTAGTAATAACAGCTGCTAACATGAAAAATGTCTGTAGGGTATCAGTCCAAATAATTGTTTTTATTCCACCTCTGTTCGTGTAAATCCAAATTAATAATACTGATGTAACAACGGTTAATTCAAATGGAATACCAATTTCATCAAATAATATAAGTTGAAGAACACTTGATACCAATAATAATCTAATGGACGCTCCAGTAAGCCTAGAAAGCAAAAATAAAGCAGATCCTGTTTTATAACTCCACCTTCCAAACCTTTCTTTCAAATAACCATAAATTGAGGTTAAATTGATTTTATAATATATTGGTAACAATACAAATGCAACTATGATATATCCAAAAAAATATCCAAAAACCATTTGCATATAACTGAACTGATCTGAAGGAACTAACCCAAATTCACTAGAGAACTTGGCTACAGATCCTGGAATGGAAATAAATGTTATTCCAGATAAGGAAGCCCCGATCATTCCAAAGGCAACAATATACCAGGGAGACTTTCTATCTCCAATAAAAAAAGATTCATTAGAATCTGACTTTGAAGTCAAATAAGAAATAAGTAATAAGACTAAAAAATAGATAATTAATACTGAGGATACTATTAGAATAGTCATATTTTAAAATATAATACTAATGTAAAAATAGAAGCGAGTTAATTAATAAAAAATTTTGTAAACTATTCAATCATTATCGTTAATAAAATTGTTATTTGAAGCAGCATTTTTAATTTAGCATAATGGATTTTAAATCTAAATTATTAAATGATGCTGTGGAGCAGATGTCATCTCTTCCAGGTATTGGAAAAAGATCTGCTTTAAGATTGGTACTCCACTTACTTGATCAAAGTGAAAAAGAAGTTAAAGACTTTACTCAAGCTTTTGAAAACTTAAAAGAACATTTAAATTTTTGTGAAAAATGCTTTCATATTACTGAAAAAAATCTTTGCGAAATCTGTAGTAATACATCAAGATCTGACGAATTAATTTGTGTAGTGCAAGACGTTAGAGATTTACTTGCTATTGAAAGCACTCAACAATTTTATGGAAAGTACCACGTTCTTGGTGGAGTGATTTCACCCATGGATGGTATAGGTCCAAATGACTTAAAAATAAATCAACTTAAGGAAAGAATTATAAAAGAAAATACTCAGGAAATTATTTTAGCACTTCCCGCGACAATGGAAGGAGACACCACTAACTTTTACATATACAGAAAGCTTCATGAAGTTGATGTAAATATTACTTTAATTTCTCGTGGAATTGGAGTTGGAAATCAATTAGAGTATATTGATGAACTAACGCTTGGAAAATCTTTATTAGACAGGTCTGTTTACAAAAATAATATCTAAAATTCATAATTGGAATTATCCATCATCATAGTAAATTATAATGTTAAGCATTTTTTAGAACAGTGTTTAGTATCAGTTAAAAAAGCATTGAATGGTATTGAAGGAGAAATTATTGTGGTTGATAATAATTCTGTTGATGGCTCTTTGTATTTGATTAATGAAAAATTTAAAGATGTTGTATTAATCTCTAATCGAAAAAACACTGGCTTTTCAGTAGCAAATAATCAAGGAATTAAAATAGCAAAGGGTGAAAATATTTTATTGTTGAACCCTGATACCGTTGTTCAAGAAGATACTTTTGTCAAATGTTTAGAATTTTTTGATAGTCATCAAGATGCAGGTGCTTTAGGCGTTAAAATGTATGACGGAAATGGAAGGTTTCTTCCAGAATCTAAAAGAGGATTACCCACACCAACTGTTGCTTTTTATAAAATATTTGGATTGGCTACCATATTCCCAAACTCAAGAATTTTCGGAAAATATCATTTGGGATATCTTTCCACGAATGAAAATCATAAAGTTGATGTTCTTTCAGGTGCATTTATGCTAATAAGAAGAAAGGTTTTAGATACTGTTGGCCTTCTTGATGAAACTTTTTTCATGTACGGTGAAGATATTGACTTATCCTACAGAATAAAAAAAGCAGGTTATGAAAATTATTACTTTTCCAAAACAAAAATTATTCATTACAAGGGGGAAAGCACTAAAAAAAGTTCTATTAATTATGTTTTTATTTTTTATAGGGCAATGGTGATATTTGCTGAAAAACATTTTTCTAAACAACATGTTAAAACATTTTC
>MDTC01186264.1_pt1 | contig 18697 bp, 21 predicted proteins | sample 811181 | NCBI WGS metagenome assembly MDTC01 (sample SAMN05326644, study PRJNA326480) | marine metagenome | isolation source: seawater | place: Pacific Ocean: North | collected 2011
CGGAGAACCAACAAATCCAAATAAACTTGGAGAAATGATTAAAATTGGGAGAAGAGGAAGTCTTTCAGGAAAAATTGAAATCATTGGTGCTCAAGGACATATAGCATATCCTCATCTTTCCAAAAATCCCATAAACACTTTAGTTGCTATATGTAAAAAGCTTAAAGAAAATAAGCTTGATAAAGGAAATAAAAATTTTCAACCCTCTAATTTAGAATTCACGTCTATAAATGTTGACAATAAGGCTCATAATGTAATTCCAGCTAGGGCTCGAGCTCAATTTAATATTAGATATAATAATTTGCACACATCAAAATCTTTAAAGAAAAAAATTAGCTTGATTGTAAAAAAATTGAGCAAAAAATATAAATGCAATTACAAAATTGATTATATGGCCAACGGAGAGGCTTTTTTAACAAAACCAGGAAAGACTATTTTTATGGCGAGAAAAATAATTAAGAAAATTACAAATATAAATCCAAAATTATCTACAACTGGAGGTACTTCAGATGCGAGGTTTATTAAAAAAATCTCTCCTTGTCTTGAATTTGGCTTGGTAAATAAAACTATGCATAGAGTAGATGAATGCGTATCTTTATCAGATTTAAAAAAACTCACAAAAATATACAACCATATTTTAGTAGAGTATTTTAAGTGAAGCTTTATAAAATAAAAAAATCTAAAATTGATAAAAATGGTTTATACGCAAACTGTAATATTAAAAAAGGCAAAAAAATTATAGAATATAAAGGAAAAATAATTTCCATAAAAAAAAGTGAGACAAGTTCTAAATTTGATAATACTAAAGCTATTTACCTTTTTAATATAAATAAAAAATATGACCTCGATGGAGATTACAAATTTAATACAGCTCGACTAATAAATCATTCATGTGATCCTAATTGTGAAGTTTTAGGAAAAGGGTTAAAAATTTGGGTTTATGCAATGAAAAATATAAAAAAAGGTGAAGAACTTTCTTATGACTACGGATTTAGTTTTGATCAAGACTATAAAAACTATCCCTGTAAATGTGGATCAAAAAAATGCGTTGGGTATATTTTAAGAGAGGGATCGAGATGGAGATTAAAAAAAAGAAATGGAAAATATTAAAGTTTCGATTGTGATGCCTAATTATAATAGTTCTTCTTTTATAGATAAGACTATTAAATCAATAGTAAATCAAAGTTTTAAAAAATGGGAGCTAATAATAGTAGATGATAATTCAGACATAAAAACATTAAGAGTTTTGAAAAAATATAAAAAGAAAAAAAAGATTAAAATTTTCTTTCTGAAGAAAAATAAAGGTGATGGTTATTGTAGATTATTTGGGGTTAATAAAGCAAAGTCTAAACTTATAGCATTTATAGACTCGGATGATATTTGGAATAAAAACAAATTAAAATTACAATATCATTTTATGTTAAAGCATGGTTATCACTTCACTTATACTTCTTACACTGCATTCAAAGAAGGTAATCCTCAATATCAAAAAAAAGTTATACCCCCTAAGAAATTTAATTTAAATAAATTTACGAAAAATACCTCAATTGCTACAAGCACTATGATAATTTCAAAAGATAAAATTAAAAATATTAAAATTTCAGACTCTCCAAATTTTGAGGATTATAATTTTAAATGCCAAATTTTAAAGAAAATAGATTATGCTCACTGCTTAAATAAAGATTTATTACTTTATCGAGTTAGAGATAAATCGTTATCACAAAGTAAAATAAGAAATTTGAAATGGGTATGGAAAATTAACAAAAAATTTAACAAACTAAGTTTTTTAAGTAATTTAATTTCTGTATTTTTTATCTCCATTAATTCAATTAAAAAGTATGGATTTAAATAAAATTAATATCTTACATTTTTAAGATAAAGTCCGCATGCAGGCGCAGGTGGAGCACAAAAACTTCTTTTTTTTGAATTTAAAACTTTTTTGAAATAACTCAAATCCCATTTATTACTTGATAAATATTTTAAACATCCAACCATAGATCTTACTTGATTTTGGAGAAATGACTTTGAGTTAAATTGTAAGATTATTTCTTCACCAATTTTTTTGATTTTTACTGAATTCATTTTCTTGATTGGCGATTTAGCTGAACATGTCGAAGCTCTAAAAACTGAAAAATCATGAGTACCTACTAGAAGTTTTGCGCCAGCCTTTAAAACATCAATGTTAAGCTTTTTTTTAATATGCCATGCTTTATCTTTGTATATAGATAAAGAGCCTATTCTATTAAATATTTTATATTCATAAATTCTCTCTTTTGCATCATGTCTTGAATGAAATTGTAAATTCACTTTTTTAATTTTTACGATTGAAATTAAATCATTACTTAAAAAGAAATTCAAAGAATCTAAAAATTTTTTTTTATCTTTAATTTTTTTTTCAGTCTTGAAATTTGCATGTTGTCCATATGCGTGAACTCCTTTGTCAGTTCGTCCAGCGCCAATAATTTTGATTTTTAATTTTAAAATTCTAAAAATGGCTTGCTCTATTTTTTCCTGAATTGATTTTCCATTTTTTTGATATTGCCATCCGACAAATTTGGTTCCGTCATACTCAATTTTTATTAAATAATTAAATAACTTAGCTGACATTTGATCCTACTTTTATATTGTTTCCTTTTAAATAATCTTCAACCGACATGATTTTTTTTCCCTCTTTTTGTAATTTGAGAATTTGTATTGCATTTTTGGAGCAACTAATGGTGAAATTACTATTTATGATTTTACCAGGCTCATCATTTGCAGTAATTTCTTTTGCTTTAATTATTTTCAATCTGGTACCGCTATAATTAAACCATGAACCAGGGTTTGGATTTAAAGCATTAATTTTTGCAATAACTTTGTCTGCTTGATCTGTCCAATTTATTTTTCCCTCAATTTTATTAATTTTTTTTGCATACGTTGCCTCTTGATCATTTTGTTTTACAAAATTAGCTTTATCTTTTTCAATTAAGTCAAGACCTTTGAGAATTATTTCAGCTCCAAGATTTGATAATTTTTCACTTAACTCTTCAAAATTAGTTTTTTTTGAAATATTTATTTTTGATTTCATCATTACAGGTCCGGCATCCAACTCCGAGGTTATTTTCATTAAAGAAATTCCTGTTTCATTGTCTTGATTCATAATTGCTCTTTGAATTGGTGCTGCTCCTCTCCACTTTGGAAGTAGTGATGCATGAATATTAATAAATTTTATGTTTTTGATATTCAAAAATTTTATAGGTATCATTTTTCCATATGCCACTACTATCACAACATCTGGGTTAAGTTTTTTTATTAATTGAAATTCTTCTTCGGAGTCTAATTTATCAGGGCTTCTGATTTTTATTTTATTTTGATTTGAAAAAATATGTATTGGCGTAAAATTAATTTTTTGGCCGCGATTTTTTTTTTTTTGGAGGCTGGGTATAAACCGCAACAATATTGTGCTGAGACTCTTTTAGTTTTTTGAGAATAGGAACTGCAAAATTTGGGGTTCCCATAAAAATAATATTTAATGCCATTAAAACTACAAAACAATCTTATCAATTTCTTTTTTTTGTTTAATCAACTTTTTTATTATCATATCTTTTTTTAGTTTACTTAGATAATCGACAAATAAAATTCCATTTAAATGGTCGATTTCATGTTGGATACAAGTAGCTAGTAGACCATTGGCTTGTAGTTCTTTTTTTTGTCCATTATAGTCTATATAATTTACCTTGCACTCTGCTGGCCTTTCAATTTCTGCAAAGTGGCCCGGCAAAGATAAGCATCCTTCCTCGTATACTGATGTATTTTTTGATTTGAATGTTATTTCAGGATTAACTAAAAAAATTGGATTTTTACTTTGATCCTCTTTTGATATGTCAATAACAATCAAGCGTTTCAATATTCCAATTTGTACAGCTGCAAGTCCAATTCCTGAAGCAGAGTACATAGTTTTAAGCATTTCATCCAATAAGTTTCTTAATTCATCATCAACTTGTTCTATCGGAATGCTTTCTTTTCTTAATATAGGATCTGGCTCTATAATAATTGATCTTTTAGACATTATTTAATTATTATATTCTAATTAAACTCTCAGGGGTAGTGCTGAACTTAAAACTATATTTCTTATTTGAATTAAATTTGTTTTGTTTAGAAGATTTGTTATAAAATAAATGGTTTCAGGATCTAGTTGATATGGTTCATCTTCACCAATTATTTCAACAATTTTTAATGCCAAAAATGCATTTTGCTCTTTTTTTATCAATTGTATTAAATTTTTTGGAACTTCATATTTATTTGAGAATTCTTTTTTATTAAAATTTTGTGGGATAGAAAAACCATCTTTGATAAGTGCATCAACCAAAGCTAAATCTTTTGCGGAGTAAAAATACTTTTTATTCTTTGCTATCTTTTTAAAAATTTTATCAATATCCTTTTGTATTTTTTTTTCTTCCTCTTTCTCAAGATAGAATTTAATTATTTTTGATTGATGCAAAATTTTATCATTATATTTTACTTTTCCTATTTTTGACGCTTCATCTTTTATGCTTTTAATAGCTACTTCTTGATAATTTTCTGGAATATTATTTAGTCCAATAGCTTTTAAATTATCACTTAGTATATTTGAAAAAACATTTTTTAAATCACTTTTTGAAAAAATCTCATTTAAAATAAAAAGATACTCAACTTTACTGTCTACATCTTCTGACAATAAAAATTTTTGATAAATTAAAGCTCTAGCATCACTCTCATCAAGTGTTTGGTAAATATTTTTTGCATTGATTAGATTATTTAGATTGAAAGGAATTTGTTTATAAATATCAAAAATTATTTTTTCATCTAATTGGCCTTGATTAGCTGCAATCTCCAGGCCTTTTATTTTTTCCTTATCATTAACATCTTCAATCTTTATAAGATTTGCTGCATTTAGATATTTCCAAATTTGTTTTTTCGTTTTTTCAGTTGGAGTATATTTAAAATCTTTAATCGTTACACTTGATAGATAAAAGTTTAGTAAATTTTTCTCATTAATTTTACTAGATGTCTCGCTAGAGATGCCTAACAAAAAGTTTATTTTGTCATCAAAAAATTTATCGGATTGATTTTGTTCTCTAAGAAGGTCTAACAAAAGTTGTGCTTCAGAATTTTTTTTATTAAATACCAAACAGTAAATTTTGAATTTTTCTAAATATGAATCTTTAATGGTGCTATCTATAAATTTTATTTTCTCACATCCCTCTTTAATATTTGCCTTAGCGATATTTGCGTCAACTAAAAATTGTACAGCTCTACTTTTACTTTTAAATTCTTTATTTTGTTTCAGAAATTTTTCAATTAGATCTAAACGATTATTTTTTATCAGCCATTCTACTTTTAAATTCACGAATTCTTCTTCTTCCATCCCTTGTGGTGGGTATGAAAAAGACATTAAAATATTTTCTAAGATATCATTAGAAGTCTGAGATAATTTTATTTTTTTAATTCTTTTAAGACTTGCTCTAACATCATCAGCTTTTGTTGCAGACCACATATTTAGATTAAAATTATAATCAGCCGGATCATAAATTCCAAATACCTCCTGATCATTCTCATTATTGCTATTCGCATCTTCTATCTTTACTGATTGTAAAGTGTCAATTTTTTGCGATGGGTTTATTTTTATCTTATTCTTGCTTTCTACCGAATTGATACTCTGGTTTTGAGATGGTTGATCTGCCTGTTTAGTTTTCCAAATATCAATTTTTTCTTCCCCTTTTAAAGGAGAATAAATGGTAAAAAGAAATATTCCAAAAAAAATTTTAAAGTTTTTTAACATCACTTGTTATATCAATATTAAATTTTTTTTCTGGACTAGGAAAATTTACTTTTTCTATAAGAAAAATTACAAAAACAAAAACTATTGCTAACAATAAAAGTTTGATAAGAACTCTTATCAATGAACTGCCAAAACTTGATTGTCTATTGTATTTAAGTTGCATACTTTATGAATTAATTTAAACTCAATAAATAAGACATATTTATGAAAAATCAAATTCAAAATCGGAAGCTAAATTGAGTAAAAACGTTGTTTTGACTGGAATGATGGGTGTTGGAAAATCAACTATTGGTAAAAATCTTGCCGACAAGCTATCTTTTAAATTTATAGATATTGATAAATTAATTGAGAAAAAAGAGGGTAATTCTATCAACCTTATTTTTAAAAATAAAAGTGAGAGTTATTTTAGAAGAATAGAAAGTATAATTAGTCTTCAAGAAATAAAAAAAAATAGCTCTGTCATATCTCTAGGGGGCGGTGCATTTTTAAATAAGTCAATTAGAAGGGCTGTAAAAAGCTATTCTGTAAGTTTTTGGTTAGATGTTGATCTAAACGAGTTGATAAATAGATTAAACAGGACCAAAAAAAGACCTCTTTTGTATAATAAAAATATAAAAGAAACTGTAAAAAAAATATACTTGGAACGTAAGAAAACTTATAGCGAAGCTGATTTCAGGATTAAATGTAGTTTTTTAAAACCTGAACTTATTGTGAATAAAATATTAAAACTTTATGAAAAGACAGATAATAAATTTTAAGAATAAATTAAGTTCTTATTCAATCATTATTGGCGAAAACGCACTAGATCAATTGACAAAAAAAATAGCTATTCTTTGTCCTAAAACAAGAAAAATTGCTTTAATAATTGATGAAAATGTTCCAGTCAAATTTAAAAATAAATTTAAAAAAAAATTAAAAAAATATGAGTTAATTTTTTTCTCTTTCAAAGCAGATGAAAAAAGTAAATCTTTAATAACGGTAAATTCTTTCTTAAATAAACTACTTTTTAAAAAACTTAATAGAACAGATTTGGTTATAAGCGTTGGAGGTGGTATCACTGGTGATGTGGTTGGGTTTGTCGCAAGCATTTACAAAAGAGGTATCAACTTTATAAATATTCCAACTACCTTACTTGCCCAAGTTGACTCAGCTATAGGTGGAAAAACTGGAGTAAATTCTGCACAAGGAAAAAATCTCATTGGTGCATTTTATCAACCCAAATTAGTAATTAGCGATACAAGTTTTTTAAAATCATTGCCAAAAAAAGAAATGGTATGCGGATACGCAGAAATACTAAAACATGCGATTATAAAAGATAAAATTTTTTTTGACTGGCTAAAAAAAAATACAAGTAAAATTATTTCAGGCAAAAGAAACGAGCTAATTCAAGCCATTACAAAAAGCTGCAAAATTAAAATCTACTTTGTAAATAAAGATATAAGTGAAAAAGGTTTAAGAATGGTTTTAAATTTCGGTCATACATTTGCACATGCAATTGAAGCTAAAAACAATTATTCAAAAAACATTACACATGGAGAAGCAGTTTTAGCTGGTGTTATTTTAGCAACTCGACTTTCTGTAATTAAAAAAGTTTGTAATAAGAAAGTTTTTAGAGAAATTGAAGAAATTTATAGAAAAAATAATTTAAATTATACTTTTGAAAAATTTTCAAATACTAAAAATATATTAAACCTTGTCCCTTATTTAAAAAATGATAAAAAAAATAATGATGAAAAAATCAATTTTATATTACTAAAAAGAATTGGTAAGACAACAATGTCAAATGATTTTAAAATTTCGACTGAATCTCTTAAAAAATACTGTAGCTCTATTGCTCGATATTAATTTCAATAGCATGTATCTTTGTTTTTAAGTCCTTCTCAAGAGTTTTCATGACTAATTTTTGTGCATTTATTCTGGAAATTGAATTCAAAAAAAATGACTTAATATTTAATTTTAAATGATATTTTTTTGAGTCAAAAAATTTATGTTTACGATGTTTAAAAGAATTATCAACAATTTCCAGACTCTCTATCTTGATATTATCTTTTAACTTTTTCTCTATTTCATCTAAATAATTTTTCATAACTAAAGTTTTACTATATAGAGTTAAAATATGAAAATTATATGTGATTGGAAAAATTGTAAAGAAACTGGCTTGTATAAGGCGCCAGTTGAAAGGGATAATAGTAAAAAATATCGTCTATTATGTTTAGAACATATAAAGATCTTTAATAAGAATTGGAATTATTTTGAAAACATGAATGACCAAGAAATTGAATTTTTTATTAAATCTGATTTAACTTGGCATAAATCGACAAAAAAATTTGGTTCATCAGATAATTTTTTTAATATTCTTTGGAATAATGCTCTTGATGATAAATTGAATATTTTTAAAAGTTCTAACTTTAAAGATTTTAAAAAAGCAAAAATTTCACAAACTGACCGGGATGCTTTGCAAGTCATGGAGTTAAATGATGATGTAAAATGGGATCAAATTCACTTAAAATTTAAAGAACTTGTAAAAAAGTATCATCCTGATAAAAACCATGGCAATAAAAAATTTGAGGAAAAATTAAAAAAGATTACTTTGGCTTATAGCCAACTTAAAAAAACTTTAGGAAAAAAATGAGCGCAGAAGTACTTTTACAAAAACCAGACATTAAACTATCTGTTAAACAAACATTTGGTTTTGACAGCGAGATGAAAGTAGGAGCTTTCTCCAAAAAAAATGAATATGTGCCTAAAATTGATCCAGATTATAAATTTGATAAAGATACAACCTTGGCAATTTTAGCTGGTTTCTCCTTTAACAAAAGGGTCTTGATACAGGGATATCATGGAACTGGAAAATCTACTCATATTGAACAAGTTGCTGCAAGATTAAATTGGCCATGTGTAAGAGTAAATCTTGATAGTCATATTAGTAGAATAGACTTAATCGGAAAAGATGCGATTATATTAAAAGATGGTAAACAAGTAACTGAATTTAAGGAGGGGATACTTCCTTGGTCAATTCAGAATCCAGTTGCCTTAGTATTTGATGAGTATGATGCAGGTCGTCCTGATGTTATGTTTGTTATTCAAAGAGTATTAGAAAGTGATGGAAATTTTACTTTATTAGATAAAAACAAGATTTTGGAGCAACATGATTTTTTTAGAATATTTGCAACTACAAACACAATTGGATTAGGTGACACCACAGGCCTATATCACGGGACTCAACAAATTAATCAGGGTCAAATGGATAGATGGAATATTGTATCTACTTTAAATTATCTCCCATTCGAAAAAGAGTTAGAAATAGTTCTCTCAAAAAACAAAAATTTTAATAATAAAGAAGGAAAAGATTTATTATCAAACATGATTAAAGTTGCAGATCTAACAAGAAAAGGATTTATAAATGGAGATATATCAACAGTTATGAGCCCTAGAACAGTTCTTCATTGGGCTGAGAACGCTGAAATTTTTAAGGATAAAGGTTATGCCTTTAGAATTACATTTCTAAACAAATGTGATGACTTAGAAAAAAAAATAATTTCCGAATATTATCAAAGATGTTTTGGTGAAGATTTGCCTGAGTCTTCAATTAACGTAAGTCTTTAAAGTGGAAAATAAAAAAGAAAAACTAGAATACTTTAAAACAGCCATTAGTTCTACTGTAAGATCGCTATCAAATTCTCAAAAGATTGAAGTTTGCTTTGGGAACAAAACACAAAAAACAGATAAAAATTCAATAAAATTACCGGAGTTAGAAAATATAAGTAATCAAATCAATTTTGAAGAAATAAGAGCCATATCTGATTCAAAATCTTTAAGAGTAAGATTTTCAAATTTAAAAATTTTAAAAAAATATGAGCCTGTAGGAAATGTCTCCAAAAAACTTTACAATATATCTGAAAAGATTAGATGTGAAAGAATTGGAACATCTTATTTTAAAGGAGTAAAAAATAATATCGAAAAATATTATAACAAGAGAGTAAGCGGAGTCGATCTTAAAAGCAGTGAAGATAAAATAGTTGAATCTTTTGAGAACTATTTAAGAACAAAATTTTTAGATTTTCAAAATAACAACGATATAGATAAAAAATTAAAACCTTTTAAAAAGGATCTTAATCAGCAGTTCAAAAGCAAAGTTGCTGAATTAAAGAATCTTACTTTAGATCAAGAAAAGTTTAATTCACTTATATCTAAATTAATTTCTGAGATGAGTTTAGATGAAAATATTGATGAGGAACAAAAAAAAGATGACGAAAATAATAAAAATGAAAAGGAATCAAAACCACAAAATCAAGATCAGAAATCTACGAAAAAAGAGGATAAATATGAAGAGATGTCTATAGATAGCGGTGTGCCAGATTTAGAGAATGAAGCTAAAGATTCTAATGAAGCAATAGAAGAACTTGAAGTGGAGGAAAGTTCAAGACCAGATTTAAGAAAAAGAAATAACCCAAATTTTGCTGATTTAAAATATAAATCTTACACACAAGAATTTGATGAAATTATCAAAGCAGAAGAACTTGAAAATGATGAGGAACTTTCAAGATTGAGAAAAAATTTAGATCAACAGTTGTTACAATTAAAAAGTTTTATTTCAAAGCTAGCAAATAAGTTACAAAGAAAATTATTAGCCAAACAAAATAGATCATGGAATTTTGATCTTGAGGAAGGATTGCTAGATACTTCAAAACTTCCTAGAATAATTATGGATCCATATAATTCTTTATCTTTCAAAAAAGAAAAGGATATTAAATTCAAGGATACTTTAGTTACTATACTTATTGACAATTCAGGATCAATGAGGGGAAAGCCAATATCAGTTGCAGCTATTTGTGCAGATATTCTCTCAAGAACTTTAGAGAGATGTATGGTAAAAGTTGAAATTCTTGGTTTTACTACAAAACATTGGAAAGGTGGATTATCTAGAGAAAAGTGGATGAAAAATAATAAACCAAATTTTCCTGGCAGACTAAATGATCTTAGACATATAATTTATAAGTCAGCAGATAATCCTTGGAGGCAAGCTAAAAATAATATGGGTTTAATGCTTAAAGAGGGCTTACTAAAAGAAAATATTGATGGTGAAGCTTTAAAATGGGCATTCAACAAAATGAATAAAAGGAAAGAAGAAAGAAAAATTTTAATGGTAATTTCAGACGGAGCACCTGTCGATGACTCTACGCTATCCACAAATACAAGTGACTATTTAGAAAATAATTTAAAGAAAACAGTTAAATGGATAGAAGGAAAATCAAATATCGAACTTTTAGCAATAGGCATAGGTCATGATGTAACAAGATACTATAACAGAGCAGTTAAAATCACAGATGTTCAAGATTTAGGTGATGTAATGATAAATCAACTTACTGATTTATTTGTAGAAAAAAGTAAAAAAACCTTTCATTAAAGTTAAGCTTTAGAAACTGAGCTTTCTGAATAATCTTTTATTTTATTTAATAAAAGCCTAAATGGAATTAACATTATTAGAGTTATTAAGAGTTTTATAGTCAAATCTCCAAAAGCCAAAGTTAACCAAGGGATATCTGTTGCATAAAAAGCTATAGAAAAAAATAAAAAAGTATCTGTTATTGATCCAAATATAGATGAAGTAAGTGGAGCAATGTACCAACTTTTTTTTCTCAGTTTATCAAAAATATGTACATCTAAGTTTTGAGCAACAAAAAATGCTACTCCTGAGCCTATTGCAATTCTTATAGAAATAATATCTGAAAAGTTTGTTGATATAAAAAGCGTTAGAAATATTCCAATAATAAAACCTATATAAACTACTTTTCTTGCAACAACTTTTCCATACGCACGATTAGCTAAATCAGTTATTAAAAAAGTTGCCGGATAACTGAATGCTCCGTAAGTTAGTACTTCATTTAATCCAAAATATGATACCGGAAATTGAACAAGGTAATTTGAGAGGACAACAATAACCCCCATCATAACTGATAGTTTGTAATATAAATTCATTTTACGACTTAGCGTAGATTGAGGCTTTAATTTTTTTAGCTTTTTTTGATAATTTTGAATTTTTTGCAGTAGTTAAAAATTTGTCTAAACCTCCTTTGAAATCTACTGTTCGTAACGCTGCGTTTGCTACATTTAATTTAATGTCTTTTTTTAATATATCGCTTCTAAAAGTAACTTTTTTTAAATTTGGCAAAAATCTCCTCTTTGTTTTATTTTTAGCATGACTTACGTTATGACCTTTTAGAGGTGATATTCCAGTTAATTCGCACTTTTTAGACATAAGATTTTCCTACAGCTATATAAGTATAGAGTTGACAGTGGTCAAGCATTAATTCCGACTGCTTCACTAATACTATTTAGATTTTCTTTTTTTATAATTGATATTAACTCCTTTTTCATATCCCTAACTACCCCAGGGCCCTTGTAAACCATTCCGGTATAAAGTTGGATTGCATTAGCACCTACAGATATTTTTTCAAAAGCAGATTGTCCAGAGTCTACACCTCCAACACCGATAATTTGCACTTTTCCTTTTGTTTCTTTGTAAAATTTTTTAATCAAATTAGTAGATAAATTTTTTAAAGGTTGGCCTGACAGACCGCCTGTTTCATTTTTTTGATTATCATATAGATTTTCTCGGTTAGCTTCTGTGGTGTTAGAAACTATTATTCCATCGATTCTATATTTAAAAATTAATTCTATCATTTTACTGATTTCAACATCATCTATATCTGGAGAAAGTTTGAGAGCAATAGGCTTTGAAATATTTTTTTCTCCTCTAATTTTATTTATCCCTATAAGAAGTTTTTCAAGCTCATTTTGATTGTGAAAATCTCTTAAACCTTCAGTATTGGGTGATGATATGTTAATCGTCAAATATCCTGCATTTGAGGCTAGTCTAGATAAACACAGAAAGTAGTCCTCTTCTTTTTTTTTAGTCTCTTTATTAGGGCCAACATTAATTCCCAAAAAACCACTTGGTAAATTTTCTGATATTCTTCTAGAAACTATTTCAGAGCCATGATTGTTGAAACCAAGTCGATTTATAAGAGCTTGATCTTTTTCTAATCTGAAAATTCTGGGTTTTGGATTACCAAGCTGTCTTTTGGGAGTTATAGTTCCAACTTCTACAAAGCCATAACCAAGTTTAAATAAAGAATTGTAAACTTCAGCACTTTTATCGAATCCTGCAGCTAAACCAATAGGATTAGGTAAAGTTTCGTTAAATAATTTTGTTTCTAACAATTCTTCATTAGCGACTTGAAAAATGGTTTTTGGTAAAATATTTAGCTTTAAAGAGTTAATTGCTAAGTCATGAGCAGTTTCAGGGTCTAATGAAAATATAAATGGTTTAAAAATTGAAAACATTATTTTATTTTATCATTTATTAATTTAATTGTTTCTTTAACTCCAAAAAAACTTATAAAAAATCCCATTCTAGGTCCATTTTCCTCACCAAATACAACTTCATAAATAAGTTTAAACCAATCTCTTAAATTTTTTTCATAGCCACTCTCTTTTCCGACAGTATAAACATGGGTTTGAATTTCCTCAGGGCTTAAAGATTGATCGATTTTCTCTAACTTTTTTATTAAATTTTTCAAAGCTTTTTTTTCCTCTGTATTCGGTTTTTTAAATTTCTTTTTAGGCGCTACTTTATCTTTAAAATAGTTAATTGCATAATTTAAAAGACTGTCCAAAATTAAATGGTCTTTAGGTTTGATTTCTTTATGAAATCTATTTATGAATTTCCAAAGAATATCTTTGTTGTCAGCATTACTAGAACCGACCAAATTTAATAACATAGAAAAGGGCATTACTATTTTTTCTTTTGGTGGACTCCCGTTATGAACATGCCATACTGGATTTTGTATCTGATCTTTTAACCCTTGGGTTGGATACTTTTCAATTAAAGATAGATATTCATCTACAGTTTTTGGAACTACTTCTGTGTAAAGTTTTTTTGCTCTTTTTGGATTGGGATACATGTATAAAGCTAAACTTTCTGGTGAGGCATATCTTAGCCACTGTTCAATTGATATTCCATTACCTTTTGATTTTGAAATTTTCTCTCCTTTTTCATCAAGAAATAATTCATAAGCAAATCCGTTGGGTGGCTCTTTTCCAAGAATTCTACAAATTTTATTTGATAATATCGCACTCTCAGTTAAATCTTTTCCATACATTTCAAAATCAACATCAAAAGTGAACCATCGCATTGCCCAGTCTACCTTCCATTGTAGCTTACAATTACCGTTAAGAATATTTGTCTCTAATTTTCTACCATTATTATCAAAAATTACTTTTCCAGACTTTTGTTCCATGTTCAATAAAGGAATTTCAAGAACCATACCTGTTTTTGGACAAATAGGTAAAAAGGGGCAATAAGTTTTTCTTCTTTCCTCTCTCAAAGTTGGTAATATTATATTCATTATTTCTTCATATTTTTCTAAAACTCTTAATAATGAATTATTAAAAACTCCTTTTTTATAATTTTCGGTAGAGCTTTTAAAATCAAATTTGAAATTGAATTTTTTTAAAAATTCTTTAAGCATTTCATTGTTGTGTTCGCCAAAACTATTAAACTTTTTAAACGGATCAGGTATTGATGTGAGAGGTTTACCTAGATTTTTTTTTAATACTTCTTCATTTGGGATATTTTCTGGAACTTTTCTCAGACCATCCATGTCATCAGAAAATGTTATTAGCTCATGTTCAATTTTTTGAATAAAATTTAAAGCATTTATCATCATTGAAGTGCGCGCAACTTCACCAAAAGTACCAATATGAGGTAATCCACTTGGACCATAACCTGTTTGGAAAGTAATTTTATTCTTTTTTTTTATAAGATCTTTTCTTTCTTTTAAGAGCTTTCTGACTTCTACGAAAGGCCAAGATGAAGTAGACTGGATTATATTGTTATCAAGCATAAGTATGGTTTATTAAATTTTATGCGCAAAATACAGATATAATTATACGATATTAAGTTGAATTTTAGATCTATTTAAATAATCTCAAATTAATGGCTACAAACAAAACAGTCTTTTTTTTAATTGGTATTTTATTAATAGTTTTAGGGGCGTCGATGTTAGCGCCTTATGCTCTTCAAATACTTTTTAACGAAGGAAGCCATAGCTTTATTTCTGCTTCTTTTGTAACGATGTTCATTGGAATTTTGTTCATTTTAGCCAATCTCGAGAAGGAATTTAAATTAAATTTAAGACAAACTTTTTTATTTTCATCTTTGGCATGGATTATGGTTGCAACTTTTGGAAGTTTGCCATTCCTATTATCTACTCAAAATTTTAGTTTTAGCGAGGCTTTTTTTGAAAGCATGTCTGGTATTACAACTACTGGAGCTACAATTATCCCAGATTTAGATAACAGTCCAAAAAGTATTCTATTATGGAGAGCTATCATGCAATGGTTGGGTGGTATAGGTATTGTTGTTATGGCTATTACAATTTTACCTTTGCTAAAAGTTGGAGGAATGCAGCTCTTTAAAATGGAAGGACCTGATAGCACAGAAAAAATTTTACCTCGAACAATTGAAGTGGCTGCTATAATTATTTCTACTTATATCACTCTTACTTTGCTATGTGGTTTTTTCTATTGGTTTTTTGGAATGACAATATTTGATAGTGTAAGTCACGCTATGACAACTATCGCTACTGGGGGATTTTCTACTCACAATGACTCTATAGGTTTTTTCAAAAATTCTAATATTGAAATTGTTGCAAGTATTTTTATTATTTTAGGAAGTATACCTTTTATTTCCTACCTAAAATTTGCTCAAGGAAATAAGAAAGTTTTTTTTCAAGATGTTCAGATAAGTGGCTTAATATATTTGTTAATTATCTCAATAATCGTAATGTTTTTTTATTTAGTATTTATAAACTATGAAAGTAGTTTGTTGGATAAAATAAGAATCTCTTCTTTTAACGTAATTTCAATTTTATCTGGAACAGGATATGTGACGGACGACTTTAGTTTATGGGGAAAATTTTCTTTGATCTTCTTCCTGTTACTAATGTTTATCGGTGGCTGTGCGGGTTCCACTGCTTGTGGGATAAAGATATTTAGATTACAACTTCTTTTAATATTTTTAAAAAACCAAATTAAAAAGCTTATTTCTCCAAATAGCGTTATAATAACTAAATATAATAATCAAAAAATTTCTGATAATTTCATTAATTCTGTCATAATTTTTATCTTCACTTTTTTATTTATTTTCTTAATAATAGCAATGTTGTTATCAATAAGTGGTTTAGACTTTATTACTTCAATTTCTGGGGCTGCTAGCTCAATTTCGAATGTAGGCCCTGGACTAGGTGAAATAATTGGGCCTAATGGAAATTATAAAGATATACCTGACGTCTCAAAATGGATATTATCGGCAGGTATGTTGTTAGGTAGACTAGAACTTTTTGCGGTATTAGTTTTATTTTTTCCTTCATTTTGGAGAAATTAATTAATGGATATTTATAAAAAACAAACTTTAGCTGAAACTTTCAAAGTTTACTTTGATAAGAGAATGCTCAAAATACTCCTTCTTGGAGCAATAAGCGGTTTTCCCTGGGTCATAATAGGGAGCAGTTTAAGTTTATGGTTAAAAGAAGACGGATTGAGCAGAAGTACTATTGGATGGGCTGGTTTAATTTTTGCAGTTTATGCTTTTAATTATTTATGGGCGCCTATAATTGATCGAATAAGAATCCCTTGGTTAACTAAAAAGGTTGGACATAGACGGGGATGGATTATTTCCATGCAAACTATAATTTTGATAAGTTTAGTTTGTTGGAGTTTAATAAATCCTACCGCAAATTTAGCTTTAATAATTAGTATAGGACTTGTAATTGCTATCGCCTCAGCCACCCAAGATATTACTGTTGATGCTTTAAGAATAGAGCAAATTGGTGAGCATGAAGGCGCTTCAATGCAAGCAGGTGCTGCGATGGCAGTTGTTGGTTGGTGGACAGGCTATAAATTAGGTGGTGTGGTTGCCCTTAAATGTGCTGAAATATTTCAACTAGCTGGTTTTCAAAATTACTGGCAACTTACTTTTTTAATTTTAGGTGTTGTAATAATAGCTTGTAATATTGGACTATTGTTTATAAATGAGTCTCAACCAACTGATAGAGCAGAAAGTCAAAAACAGACTGATGATCTAATTGTAAGTAAATTAGGTTCCACTAATCTAATAACTAAATCTGTGGCTTGGCTGACTGGAACAATTGTAGGTCCGATAATAAGTTTTTTTAAAAAAAACGGATTTAATATCGCATTAGCAATACTTGGATTTGTTTTTCTTTTTAAAATTGGCGAGGCTTTTCTTGGACGAATGTCAGTAATTTTTTACAAAGAAATAGGATTTACAAAATCTGATATAGCTCTTTATTCTAAAGGTCTTGGATGGATTACTACAGTAATTTTTACACTCATTGGAGGTTTGTTCGCAATTAGGTCCGGAGTTATAAAAGCAATGTTCATTTCAGGTATATTAATGGCCTCCACAAATTTATTATTTTCATTGCTAGCTTGGACTGGTAAATCAGAATTATTATTTGCAATTGCTGTTGTTTTTGATGACATGGCAGCAGCTTTTGCTACAGTAGCTTTTGTTGCTTTTATCTCTATGCTTGTAGACAGAACTTATACTGCTACTCAGTATGCTCTACTAGCATCTATAGGAACTGCTGGAAGAACAACTTTAGCTGCATCCTCCGGAGCTTTAGTTGATTGGCTTAATGGAGATTGGGGAATATTCTTTGTAATTACAGCATTGATGGTTATCCCGTCTTTAATATTTCTTTTTATGATTAAAGATAAACTAAATTTGAATGGTTAAATATTTTATTAATAATTTTCCAATAATCAATATTTATAAAAAACCTAATTTAAAATCTGAGTTAGTTACACAGATGATTTATGGAAATAGTTTCTCAATAAATAAAAAAACTAAAAAATGGTTAAGAATAAAAATCAAAGAAGATAATTATAGAGGTTTTATACAAAAAAAAATTTTTTCAAAGTATGTAAGCCCTACACATAAAATACATGTTTTAAAAGCTAAAATTTTCAAGTTTCCAGGTAAAAAAAAAGTTTCTGAGCTTCCATTTGGCTCAAAAGTTAGAGTATTAGAAATAACTTCTAAATATTATAGAATTTCAGAAGGTTGGATTAATAAAACTGATTTAAAACTAATTTCTTTCAAAAACAACGATCCATTCAAAAAAATTTTTATATTTAAAGGAGTAAAATATAAATGGGGAGGGAAGTCTTTCAGAGGAATAGACTGCTCGGGTTTAATACAAGTTTTTTTAAATTTTAATAATAAATATTGCCCAAGAGATGCAAAAGATCAAATAAATTTCTTTAAAAGAAATATTAAACTTTCTGACATAAAAAAAAACGACATAATTTTTTGGAAAGGACATGTTGCATTAGCTATTTCAAAAACTCATCTTATTCATGCATATGGTCCTATGAAAAAAACAGTAGTAATGGAAATTGATAAAACAATAAAAAAAATCGAGGAAACAGCAAACTTGAAAGTTTTATCAATTAAAAGACTTAAAAAGTAAGGGCAGTTTCAGTCTCCCTCTACTGCCCTCAGATTTAATTTAACTGATTCGCTTGGATAATTTATTTTTTTTTTAAGTGTGGATAAATTCTATTTATCAATCCGCATTAATTCATAAAGTAGCCAAGTGCTATTATAATCACAAATACTTCTAACATAAGAAACCTCCCTAAAATAAAACTAAATCAATTTTAAAGAAAAATTAAGTCTCTTAATAGTTGTATGTTTATAAGTGGCGGAGAGAGAGGGATTCGAACCCTCGAAACGGTTTCCCGTTTACACGCTTTCCAAGCGTGCGCCTTCAACCACTCGGCCACCTCTCCTTTTAAAGTTCA
>MDTC01243431.1_pt1 | contig 18695 bp, 14 predicted proteins | sample 811181 | NCBI WGS metagenome assembly MDTC01 (sample SAMN05326644, study PRJNA326480) | marine metagenome | isolation source: seawater | place: Pacific Ocean: North | collected 2011
GGACCAGCCATAGAAATATGATCAGTGGTACATTTACCATGAGCTTTAATAAGTAGCCTGGCGTCTTTAATTTCTCTTCCAATCGGTATAAAAGGCTCTAATAACTGAAGTCTGTCAGATTTGGGGTTTACTGAAATAACCACATCCGTACCATCTAGCTTTGGCTCAATATATCCTGAGTCCTCACAATCAAAACCATCTGAAGGAAGCTCAACACCCACCGGTGGATCTAACATCACTTTTTCTCCATTTTCATTTATTAGTGAGTCTTTTGTAGGATCAAAATCTAATTTTCCCGCTATCGCAATTGCTGCTACTATTTCAGGTGAACCAACAAAAGCATGGGTATTAGGATTTCCATCGGCCCTCTTTGAAAAATTTCTGTTAAATGAGTGTACAATTGTATTTTTTTCTTGACCTTTCAAATCACTTCTATCCCATTGACCTATACATGGTCCACACGCATTGGTAAATATTGTAGCGTTAAGATCTTCAAAAATTTTAAGTATTCCATCTCTTTCAGCTGTATATCTAACTTGTTCAGAGCCGGGGTTAATACCAAAGTCTGATTTTGTTATCAAATTCTTATCTATAGCCTGTTTAGCGATTGAAGCAGCTCTTGTCAAATCCTCATATGAAGAGTTTGTACAAGAACCTATAAGACCCCAGTCTACTTTCAATGGCCAATCATTTTCTCGTGCTTTATCTCCAATTTCCGAGACTGGTGTCGCTAAATCGGGAGTAAAAGGCCCATTTAGATGAGGTTTAAGCTCCGAAAGATTTATTTCAATTAATTGATCAAAATATTTTTCAGGAAAATCGTAAACTTCAGGGTCAGCTGTCAAATAATCTTTTATTTTATTAGCCTCAATAGCTACATCAGTACGTCCGGTTGCTTTTAGATATCTTTCCATTGATTGATCATACCCAAAAGTAGATGTTGTAGCGCCGACCTCAGCACCCATATTACATATTGTTCCTTTGCCTGTACATGAAAGGGCCTTAGCGCCAGAACCAAAATACTCTATGATACAGCCTGTTCCGCCTTTGACCGTTAATATACCTGCAACCTTAAGAATCACATCCTTAGCAGAAGTCCATCCGTTTAGCTCACCAGTTAACTTAACTCCAATAATCTTTGGGAATTTTAATTCCCAAGGCATACCTGCCATCACATCTACTGCATCAGCACCTCCTACTCCAATAGCTATCATTCCTAATCCACCAGCATTAACAGTATGTGAATCAGTACCTATCATCATGCCACCAGGAAAAGCGTAATTCTCTAAAACAACCTGATGAATTATTCCAGCTCCTGGTTTCCAAAAACCAATACCATACTTATTAGAAACATCTCTGAGAAAGTCAAAAACCTCATTACTTACCTTGTTAGCCCTAATAAGGTCCTTTTTTGCACCCATTTTAGCTTGTATTAAATGATCACAATGAACAGTGGTAGGGACAGCAACTTTTGGCTTTCCTGCTTGCATAAATTGTAAAAGAGCCATTTGAGCTGTTGCATCTTGACATGCAATCCTATCAGGTCTAAAGTCTACATAATCTTTGCCTCTTGAATAGGGGTTTTTTATTTTGTCCCACAAATGAGAGTAAAGAATCTTTTCTGTAAGAGTTAATGGCTTACCGATAATATTCTTGGCTTCGTCAACATTATTAACAATTTTTGAATATACATTCTTTATCATGTCAAAATCAAAAGCCATTTCGATTTAATTATGGGTTTAGAGCAAAAATAGTCAATAGATGTAACTTAAAAAATAAATCATAAATTATTAACAATTTGCATTTTTTAATGTGAATATTTTATAAAATAGTTAATTTTTAAACCAATTACTGAAAAATTCACAATTCCCAAAATCATCATTGATATTAATGTATGTATCTAAAATCTTATCATTTTGCCATTTTTCAATTTCTTTTAGCTGCTTATTTTGCAGTGCTAGTTTTTGGATTTTTAAATAATCTTTTGAAAAATCTGCTACATGTTCATCATACCTATCAGAAACGGTTAAAATTTTAAACTTTACAGGGTTAAATCTGTCTTGATCCTGAAAAACCATACTAACTTGTCCTTCATTTAGATTCGCTATTTGAGAATATAATTCAGGGTCCATCTTTGTTAATTCAAATTTATAATCTTGAGTTTCTGGATTAATAAGCAATCCTCCATCATTTTTTGTTTCAATTTCGTCGCTAGACTCAATTGCAGCATCAGAAAAAGAAATTTCTCCTGAAATAATTCTTTCTCTTATTTTTTCAAGTCTCTCTTTAGTATCATTAATTTGTGCAGCACTAATTTTTGGCCTTAGCAATATAGTTCTAATGTCATATTCTTGGCCTCTAATTTTTTCTAGAAATATTATGAAAAATCCATATTCTGTTTCAAAAGGATCAGAAATTTCACCCTCTGATAACGAGAAGGCTACATCATTGAATTTTTTTATCATAGGGGAGGTTTTTCTGTTAATTGAATATTTACCTCCTTTACTTCTTGAACCTGGGTCCTCACTGTAAAGAACAGCTTTAGAAATAAAGCTTGCCCCGTTATCTTGAACATCAGCTTTGAATCCCTTTAGTCTGTTAATAACCTTTTCCTTTTCCTCAATGTTCGTTTTTGGATATAAAACTATTTGGGATACCCTTAACTCAGTACCAAAAACTGGAATATCCTCTTTCGGAATTGAGTTAAAAAACTGTCTAACCTCCTCTGGAGTTATTTCAATCTCTTCAATAATTGATTGTTGCATTTTTTTTGCTAACTCAGAATTTTTATTAAGTTCGAACATTTCAGATCTTAATTCTTGCTCAGATTCTTTTTTATAATACTTCAATAATTTATCCATTGACCCAATTTGTTGAGCAAAAGCATTTATTTGTTGATCAACATAAGATTGTATTTCAGCATTATTAACTTCAATACTATCTTGAATTGCATGATGCTGATAAAGTTTGTCTTCCAACAACTTTCCAAAGACCTGGCACTTGGTAATATTTTCCATTGAAACTCCAGAAACTTTTAATTGCATAAATTGTTTTTCGATGTCAGAATCTAGAACAACAAAATCACCAATAACTGCTGCTACACCATCAATTTTTTTTCTTTCCTGAGAATAATTAGATGATGTAAGTAAAACAATTAGTAAAAAAAATATTCTTTTCATATTAAAAAATTTCAAATTTATTATTCAATAAAGCATCTCTCAAAAGATCTGACTCAATACTTTTCATTAAATCTTTTTTTCTTTTATTTAAAGACATATAATTAAGTGTGGGTAAAACATATTCCATGGGGGCTAACTGTCCTTCTTTAACTAATTTATTAATTTTAATCAAATATAAACTTAATGAATCTTTGTATTGATAAAAATCATAATTTTTTAAAATTGTATATGATTTATCGTTTAAAAAAGAAAATTGATCAAGCAATTCCTTTTTTGTTAACCATTCACTTTTTTTTAGCGAATAATTATTAAATCTGAACGAAATTGAGTCTAAGAATTTAATATCGTTTTCTCTAAATCTTTTAAATTTTGTAATTACCTGGTACTTATCTGAAAAGTCAAGGGGAATTTCAATGTATGCTAATTTTAAAATATCATTATTTAAACTAAATAAATTTTTATTTTTATTATAAATTAATTCTATATCGGCTGTATCAATTTCCAAATTTAATTTTGAATTGACCAAAGCTGACAGATATGCCTCAGAAAGAAGGTTAAATCTATACTCTTCCACCAAAGAATCTATATTATTTAACTTAGATTTACTAAGGTTTAATTCTGCTTTTTGAATTAATATTTTTTCGATAGCCCATTCATTAATTATTTTATTTGTTATTGAAGTTGAATCATGCCTATCATTATTACCTAATAAAATGAATAAATCATTTTTTGTAAAATATGCTTCATCAAATCTTGCAATATTTTGTGAGTTATCATCTGGCAAAAAATCACAACTACAGGAAATTATAGAAATTAAAATGAAAAAATTTCTAAGTAGCATCGTTTAGTTATAATTTTTACTTAATTTTCTTACAGCTCTTTTGTTAATATAAATAGTATGCTTTGCTCTAAGTTGATGAAGCCAATTTTCTTCTTTAAGTTTTTGATAATCACCAATTACCTTACCTTTTTCACCCTCAAAAGATGAATAATTTGATTTATTTTCATCAAAAAATATTTTTAAATTTTCTGAATCAGAATCACTCATTTTCCAAATTTTTTGCTGCATTAAGTTAAAGAGCAAGAGACCTTCTCTGTATTCCTTTACAATAAAGCTGTAATCCTTATTTTCTTTTTCTAAATTTCTTTTATAAATCTCTATAATATTTAAATTAATAAATAATTTGTATTTGTCTTTTAAAAGATTATCAATTTTATATGGTTTGGTTATCTTTTGGGTGTCCTCTAAATAGGTTGCAAAATCTAAGAAATTATATTCGTTTCCATTTATGGTTAAAAAAGGTTTAGTCTCGGCAAATTTTTCAGGAATACTCCATTTTCCTTGAAAATAAGTTGAATCTATAATTGAAGCTAAGGTTTTTAAATTATCATTTTCATAACTAAGATTATATTTTTTCATTAGAAAATCATAAAATGAATCAGAAATTATCTCATTTCTCGAACTTTTTTTAAGTTTATTTAGAATTTCGAATTTCATCTCTTCATAACTTTTTATTTTCTTCCTTGAATAAAACTTTATAAGATGCCAACCATATTTTGTTTCAATGGGATCGGAAATATTATTATTTTCTGAAAGTGAAAAAGCAGCATTTTCAAAAGGAATAGAATTAATTTGTCCACTAGAAAAAGGGTTTAATCTACCACCTTTGTAAGATGAGTTTTTATCTTCTGAATATTTTTTAGCCATATATTCAAAACTTGATCCGGAATTTATCGAATCTAAAATATTATTAATCCTTTTTCTGGAATCATCTTTATTTTTAAAGACCATTATATGACCAACTGAAACTTCTCCCAAAGAACTTCTTTTATCATTTACTTTTAATATATGAAAACCAAATCTAGTCCTGAATGGTTCAGAAACTGAACCAACCGGTGTTTGATAAGCTGTTGTTTCAAATTTATAAATCATTTTGAAAGCTGAAAAATAACCAAGATCTTCTATAATCATGGTATTATCTTGATTGAAATTTTCTTTAAATTCAGATGTGGGTAAATTTAAAAAAGGATCTTTAATTGACTTAAGTTTATTAATGATAGCAAGCGAATCATTATTAAAATCATCATACCTAATTAGTACGTGAGATACATTAACCTCCTTTATTGTTCTTAAGTAAGCTTCTTTTAAGAGTTTTTCTTCTGATTTTTTATCAGTCAGATATGATTTTTGAAGCTGATTAGAATAATTATTTAATTCACCTATATATTTTGGATCTTTATGAAGTCCCATTTCATAAGCCTCAGCTAATTTTAATTTATAATTAACAAACAAATCAAAATAGGAGTTAAAATCCTTGTCGTTATCATTTTCTAATAGTTCTGTATTTTTATTAAAAACACGATCAAATTCTTCAACATAAATAATACTGTCGTTAATCTTGAATAATATCTCGTCTTTAGATTGACTAAAGATATTCTTAAATGCAAATAAAATAAATATTAACAGGATTCTTACCATAATAAAAAGTTAGATGAGCAAAAATAAAAATATATAAATAATATTTTCTATTTATCTAGAGTAATTTGGAGCTTCTTTAGTAATATTAACACCATGTGGATGGCTTTCTGTTATTCCTGAGGATGTGATTTTTACAAATCTTGATGTTTTTTGAAATGTTATTATATCCTTTGCACCACAATAACCCATTCCAGCTCTGAGTCCACCAACAAATTGATGGATACTTTCAACTAAATTACCTTTATATGGGACTCTTCCAACAATTCCCTCTGGAACTAATTTTTTAATATCATTTTCAATATCTTGAAAATACCTGTCTTTACTTCCCTTATTCATTGCTTCCAAAGATCCCATCCCTCGATATGACTTAAACTTTCTTCCTTCAAAAATTATTGTCTCTCCGGGTGATTCTTTTGTACCTGCTAAAAGGGACCCTAACATCACTGATGATGCACCTGCTGCAATTGCCTTGGAAATATCTCCTGTATACTTAATGCCACCATCAGCAATCACAGGAACTTTATTTCTTATTGAATTGCATACTTCTAAAATTGCTGAAAACTGTGGATATCCCACACCAGCAACAACCCTTGTAGTACAAATAGATCCTGGACCAATACCAACTTTTATTCCATCAGCTCCAGCATCAATAAGAAATTTTGCAGCTTCAGCAGTAGCAATATTTCCAACAATTATATCGACACCATTAGAAGATTTTTTTAACCTCTTTAATAGCTTTAAAACCCTCTCAGTATGACCATGAGCAGTATCAATAACGATAGCATCAGCACCTGATTCAATTAAAGCAATAGCCCTGTCAGATGAATCTTCGGTAACTCCAATTGCTGCAGCTACCCTCAATCTCCCATATTTATCTTTATTTGCAATAGGTTTTAGCTTCAATTTAGTAATATCACTAAACGTTATCAAACCCACTAACCTATTTTTGTCAGTAACAACTGGCAATTTTTCAATTTTATTTTCCTGCAAGATTACCTCAGCATCTTCAAGCGATGTACCTTCTCCAACAGTGATTAAATTTTCTTTTGTCATAACATCAGTAATTAATCTGTTGTTTTTCTTTTCAAACCTTAAATCTCTGTTTGTTACAATGCCTTTTAAAAATCCAGAATCATCAACAATTGGTATACCTCCAATTTTATTTTCCTTCATACTATTTTTAGCGTCTGAAACTAATGAGTTAAGAGGTAAGGTAATGGGATCTATAATCATCCCACTTTCAGCACGCTTAACGCTTCTAATTTTGTTTGATTGCTCTTTGATACTCATATTTTTATGAATAACACCTATCCCACCCTCTTGAGCTATTGCAATTGCCATTTTACTTTCTGTTACAGTATCCATAGCTGCTGAAACAATGGGTATATTTAAAGAGATATTCCTTGAAAATTTTGAACTAATATTAATATCACGAGGAAGAATATTAGAATAGCCAGGAACCAATAAGACATCGTCATAGGTAAGGGCTTCTGAAATAATTTTTTTAGGAGGTTTATCCATGCAACTGAAAAGTAATTGCATGCAAATATACAAATTGAAGATTAAAGTATATTGAAAATTATTTATAGTTTAGAAAAATATCACTTGCATAATTATATGCAACCTCAAATTTTAAAGGGTTTATTCCTGATTCAATCTCTTTTTCCTGACAAAAAGAAATTATTTTTTCAGTTGGCATATTTCCTATCAAATTGTCAGATGCCATGGGACAACCTCCAAATCCTTGAATAGCGCCATCGATCCGATCACATCCAGAGCTGATTGCAATTTCAACTTTATTTCTCCAAAATTTCGGGTGTGTATGTAGGTGTAATCCAAATTCAATATTTGGGTATTTTTTCGAGAAGTATTTATAAACATTGCTGATCTTTTCAGGTGTTGCAGAACCAATGGTATCACTAAGCGAAATTAATTTTATTCCAAAATCAATAAGTTTTGAAATCCAGTAATCAATAATGTTTAAGCTCCAAACCTCTCCATATGGATTTCCAAAACACATAGATAAATAAACAACTAATTTTTTACCACTTTTCAAAATAATATTATTAATCTCAATCAAACTTTTAAAAGATTCGTTTATACATTTGTTTGTATTTCTCATCTGAAAGTTTTCTGAAATTGAAAAAGGATATCCCACATATGAAATCTGATTAAAGTTGGATGAAATTTCAGCGCCTCTGATATTTGCAATAATAACTAATAGTTTTGTTTTTTTATTTTTTAAATCTAGAGAATTAATAACATTTCCTGTATCACTTAACTGCGGTATTACCTTTTGAGAAACAAAACTCCCTACATCAATAGTGTCAAAACCAACCTCTAATAAACTTTGTACATATTTAATTTTTTTATCAGTTGGAATAAATTCCTTTATACTCTGCATAGCATCTCTTGGACATTCAATAATCTTAAGTTTTCGCATATAACAGATTAATTAATTAAAGTTATATTATTTTCTGCAAACAGAATTAAGATAGCGATGAACAATAGGACAAGAGTATTAAAATACTTAGCAAAAATTTTAAATTTCTTATTTAAAGAAAATTTTTTGTGAATATAATCAGAAAATGAGATGATTAATCCAAATATGAAAAATGTTACAGTTATAAAAATTAATCCTAATGATAAGATTTGAAATTTAAACGGTAATGTTTCAGAATAAATAAAATTTGGAAAGAATAATGTGAAAAATAAAAATACTTTTGGGTTTAATAAATTCATTAACACTCCTCTTTTAAAATATTTAAATACTTTATTATTTATTTTTGGGTAAAAATTTAAAATTTCCGATTTATAATTTTCATAAGACAGCAACAAAAGGTAAAAAGCTCCTACATATTTTATTATTTCAAAAAAAACTTCGTTTCTAAAAAATAACCCATTTAATCCAAATGCTAGTAAAGTTGTGTGAACAAAACAGCCAGTTATTAAACCTAATAAGAATAAAAATCCAGCAATTTTTCCTGATTTTAAAGTAAGGGCCGTTAAGTAAATATTATCAGGACCAGGACTTATGGCTAACAGAAAAGAAGCAAAAATAAAGTATAGCAGCATTTAAAATAATTGATTTATGAAAGCATTATAAATTTAACTATTTTTGTATTTATTAACTATAAAAAAAATGTTAGACAAAGTTTTTAATGTGAAAAACAATTGCCAATCCTTGATATTTTTATGTATTTTTTTTGTTAGCATGTCAATACATTCACAGAAAAATGAATTGATTAGCTGTATAACCGAAATTCCCGATAATTTTTTAGAAATAGAAAAGAATAGTAAAGAGACTTTTCAATATTTCATTAACGATTATTACAATAAATTAAAATCAAAAACATCAACGGCAATAACAAATGTTCCTGCAAAAATACACATGGTTACAGATGCTAACGGAGCGACTAGCATAACATTACAAGAAATATTAGATGAAATTGATGAAGCAAATTCTTTCTTAGCGAATTCTTTTTTGAAAATAGACGTCTGTGATGACATAAACTATATTGCAAATAACACATTATACAACTTTGACATTGACGACCAAGCTGTATTATATGCTAACAATCAACCAGATATAATGAATCTTTATTTTGTTGAATCCATAGCTTTTGGTAGTAGTAATGCTTGTGGATATACATATTTACCTGGAAATTCGTCTCAATATTATGATGTGATTGTAATGGATAATCAATGTACAAATAACCCCGTCAGCACAACTTTAATTCACGAATTTGGACATCATTTTAATCTTATCCATACTCATGGAACTTCTAATGATCCAGAATCAACCGATGAGCTTGTAAATGGGAGTAATTGTAGTAATGCTGGGGATAGAGTCTGCGATACCCCTGCTGATCCTCTACTGAATAGTTCAAACGTAAGTTCTGTAAATTGTATGTATACAGGAAATGCAACTGATGCTGTAGGTCAATTTTATGATCCTGATACATCAAATATCATGTCTTATTCCCCCAACACTTGTACAGATTTTATAAGTAATGAACAATTTGCGAGAATGTATGCTGGTTTTCACACATATAAAACCTACTATAAATGCCCTTCATTTAATGTAGACTTTGAGGCTGAAATCAGTGAAAGCTGTGATGATTACATGACTGTAAATTTTACAGATAACAGTGTTGGGGCAACAGCTTGGGAATGGGATGTAGATGGTGATGATATTGTTGACTATATTGATCAGAACCCTTCACATGTTTATACTCCAGGGTTATATGACGTTACACTTAAAATATATGATGATAGTGATAGTATTACAAAAGTATTTCCTCAGTTTATAAATTTCACTTCAAATATTTACGAAACCACCAAAGTAAATCTAAAACTATTTATTGTTGATTTAAATGAAAATACTTGGGAGTTTAAGGACGAATCTGGTCAAATTTTATACCAAGGAGGCCCTTATGATCAAAATGGAGAATATAATTATGAATTTGATGTTATACAATCGGAGTGTTACACATTCACGATATATGATACGGCTGGAAATGGTCTGGATGGTTATAATTGGACAGTTGGTAGCGAATATTATGAATTAACCACTGAGGAAGGAGATCTTATTTATACAAATACTAATTTTGGATCTGAGGAATCAAAATTAATCAGCACAGAATACCTAAATGTAGGAGAGAGTTATATCAATTCAATTTCAATTTATCCAAAACCTGCTGATAATTTTATTTATATAAGATACCAGAATATTTTACCAGAATCTTATAAAATTTTTGATTTGAATGGTAGGCTGATTCAATCAAAAATTATTAAAAACGACGATGACTTAGAAATTAAAATTAGTGGTTTTGAGAAAGGTTTATATTTTATCTCAATTCGGTCTGGAAAAAATATGGAAAATTTAAAGTTCCTGGTCAAGTAACTTTTTATTTATTTTTCTTACAATCCCTGGGCCTTCATAAATAATTCCAGTATATAACTGGATTAAGTGCGCACCTGCTTGAATTTTTTTTACTGCTTGTTCAGGTGTTGTTATACCTCCAACACCAATAATCGGAAGTTTTCCTTTGGTTTTTTTGGATATAAATGAAATAACTTCATTACTCTTATCATATAATGGAGCTCCACTCAAGCCTCCTGTTTCATTTTTGTTTTTGGACTTTAAATCAGGAAAATCAATTGTCGTATTAGTTGCTATTACCCCATCAATGTTGTTATTGTCAATAACTTCAAGAATTTCAATGATTTTTTTCTTACTAATATCAGGAGATATCTTAATAAGAATTGGTTTTTTAATAATTTCTTTTAACCTTAATTTATTTAGATCAGTGAACAAATCATTTAAAAATTCTTTTGATTGCAATTCTCTTAATCCAGGTGTATTAGGAGAGCTAACGTTAACAACAAAATAATCAACATGATTGTAAAGCTCTTTGAAGCAAATTAAATAATCATTTTTTGCTTTAGAATTTGGTGTGACCTTATTCTTACCAATATTACCGCCGATAAGAACATTATATTTTTTTTTTAATCGGTTTTTGATCTTTGCTACTCCGTCATTGTTAAAACCCATCCGGTTGATAATTGCTTTATCTTTCCTAAGCCTAAATAATCTCTTTTTTGGGTTTCCGTATTGAGCTTCAGGGGTTACGGTACCGATTTCAATAAAGCCAAATCCAAACCTCTCAAACTCAGAAATATGCGTGGCATTTTTATCAAAACCTGCAGCAATACCAACAGGGTTTAAAAAAGTTAAACCAAATAACTTTCTTCTTAATTTATCATTTTTATTATTATAAAAATAATTAACAAGGTCAGGAATGAAAGGGATTTTAAAAAAAATCTTTATGAAAAAAAAAGTAAAATAATGAATCTTTTCAGGATCAAATAAGAATAAAATCGGAGAAATTAATTTCTTATACATATTAAAAAATACGCCTATTTATTTAACTCATTTGAAGCCTCCATAGAAATCATTGATTTATTAAACTTTAATTTTCCTGCAGTTGTTGCAATAATACAAGTACCTTCTTTTTGATTGATATGATTAACTCTACCATGCATTCCACTTTTCATAACAACATTATCACCAATTTTCAAATCTGATAAAAACTTTTTTTCCTTTTTTGATTTTCTCATTTGTGGTGCAATCATAAAAAAATAGATGACAACAAACATCAACAAAAAAGGAGCAATTGAATTAAAAGTTTCCATAATTATTGGATAATTGGAGATCCAGGACTAGCACTACCAGGCTTATTTATAAAAGCAGAAATTCTGACAGACTCTGTACCGGTTTGTGTATTTGCCTTAATTGTTACGGTTTTTGATGTTTTATTTAAACCCTTTCCGTTAAACTTGACAGTGAATTTAGATGATTCTCCTGGAAGAAGAGGTGCCCTACTCCAATCCTGTGGTACTGTACAACCACATGTGGATTTAATTTCAGTAATAACCAAAGGTGCATCTCCAGTGTTAGTGTAGTTAAAAATTGTTTCTTGTGGAGTTCCATCAACGATAGTACCAAAATCATGATTTTTTTTATCAAAAGTCATTACAGGGTATTTAGAAGGAGAATTGTCTCTTTCGATTGCTTGGCTTACATTTTCCTCTTTAACTTTGCTAAATGGATCATCACCACAACTTACAATTATTATAGCGACAAAAAATAAATAGTATAATTGTTTCATTGAAATAAAATTTTATTTTTCAAAATTAAACAAAAATGTTATTCTCTCAAACCTCTACCTTCTTTTATTATTGAATTATTTTTGATTAAATCTTTGACAATTTTATCAAGTATCCCATTAATAAAAATTTTACTTTTCTTAGTTGAGTAATCTTTTGAAATTTCTATATACTCATTCAATGTTACCTTAACAGGGATTTCTTTAAAATATTTTAACTCGGTAATAGCTAAATTAATTATAACAAGATCAATTTTTGCAATTCTTTCTATATCCCAATTTGTAAGGTATTTATCTATCAAATCATTATTATCTTTGAAATTATTTAAAGAATAATTAGCCAGCGTGTTTGAGAACTTTTTATCTTTTGGATCAGAAAATAATTCATAATAAAAGCAGTTGTAATAGGATTTTGATTTACAAGAATTAAAAAATTTTAATATTAAAGAATTTGATAACGCAAAATCATCAACCCAATAAATGTTTTTTTCCTCAATGAAAAGTTGAAATTTATCATCTTCGACAATCAAATTTTTAAAAATACTATTAATAAAATTTAAGTCAATTTCAAAAGAATTATTTTTTTCGTTTAAATATTCAGAATAAATTTTATGATTAATTATTTTCTCATAAATCATATTAACATACTTGTAATCGGCGTCCCAATCAATATAATCACATTTTACAATGGTTTTTTGTATTTTTTTATTATTGTACAATTTATTTAAAAATTGATTTTTATGAAACTTTTCATTTGAATACTTCAAACTTATATTCCCAGAGATACTTTCCTTTGAAACATTATATGTAAACTTTGCTTTTTTTAATATCTCGAACAGGAATGAAATTTGCAGCAAATATAAATGATGAATAGATTGAATACTTTCTTCAAGATTTTTATGATGTTCTTTTGTATCTTCGAAACCAGATATTTCTAAAGCATATAAGTATTGCATTATTTTTAGTCTGATATGTCTTCGATTTATCATTTAAAAGAACTTTGAGAAATCGCAAGATAATATTAATTATGAAAAAAAATAATCATATTGAAGGAATTAAAATACTTAAATAAATTTCTCTTAAGATACAAGACAAACTTATTACTAGGTTTTGTTATTATCATTATTGCTAGAATTTTACTATTATTCACGCCTGGACTTATCAGAAACTCTGTTAATATTGTTGATAGGTACAGAAAAGGCGAGGTCGTCGAAATTCAGCTAGTGCAGAATGAGCTTATAGAAAATATTTTTTTAATTCTTCTTGCTGCATTGTTTGCAGGCATTTTTACATTCTTAACTCGTCAAACAATAATTAATGTTTCAAGATATATTGAGTATGACCTCAAAAATGAAATATATAATCAATACCAAAAGCTATCTGCTAGTTTTTACAAGAAAAATCATACTGGGGATTTAATAAACAGAATAAGTGAAGATGTGTCTAGGGTTAGGATGTATCTAGGGCCAGCTATTATGTATTCTGTTAATACCATTACATTAATAATCATTACATTCATTTACATGTATAAACAATCTCCTGAGTTAACTTTATACACATTAAGCCCTCTTCCAATACTTTCATACACAATTTTTAAGCTTAGCAGTATAATAAATATAAAGAGTAGGCTCGTACAAGAATCTCTGTCAAAACTTTCATCATTTACTCAAGAGAATTTCACCGGAATTGAAATAGTAAAGTCATATTCAATTCAAGATTTTAAATCTGATCAATTTAACAATCTATCTACAATTAATAAAAAAAACCAAATCAATCTTATCAAAATGCAAGCTCTGTTCTTTCCTCTGATGATCCTATTAATTGGACTGAGTAATGTTTTAGTTATTTACATAGGAGGTAAACAATATTTAAATGGGTCAATTGAAGATATTGGGATTATTGCTGAATTTATTATTTATGTTAATATGCTAACCTGGCCTGTTGCATCACTTGGTTGGATAAGTTCAATTATACAACAAGCGGAAGCTTCACAAAAAAGAATAAATGAGTTTTTAAATCAAAAATCTGAAATAATTAATATAAAAAACGGGATAAAAATTTTAGTAGGCAAAATAAAATTCAATAATGTTTCTTTCAAGTATGAAGAATCAAAAATCGAATCATTAAAGAAAATTAATTTCACACTTGAACCAAAGGAATCGCTTGGAATAATTGGTACAACAGGGTCAGGAAAAACAACAATAATAAAACTACTAACAAGATCATATGAAATTAAATCTGGTGAAATAGCTATTGATAATAATACGATTAATAATTTTGAATTAAATAATCTTCGAAAAAATATTAGTGTTGTACCTCAAGATTCATTTTTATTTTCTGATACAATAAAAAATAATATCAAATTTGGAAATTCAAAAGCCACTCAAAAGGAAATCGAAAAGGTTTGTTTGATTGCAGGAATTGATAAAGAAATCAAAAAATTTAAAGATGGCTACAATACAATTTTAGGTGAAAGAGGTATAAATTTAAGTGGTGGTCAGAAACAAAGAATTTGTATTGCACGAGCATTAATAAAAAAACCTAAAATATTAATTCTTGATGATTGTCTTTCTGCACTAGATTCAAAGACAGAAAGAAAAATTATTGATAGACTAAAAAAATATATTAAAAACTGTACAACCTTAATTTCTAGCCATAGAATATCATCTGTTGAAGCTTTAGATAAAATAATAGTTTTAGATAAAGGTGAAATAATACAATTTGGAAATCATGAGAGCTTAATTAAACAAGAAGGATATTATAAAAATCTTTACTCAAGGCAGTCATCAAAAAAAAATAACCCAATTTGATATTTTCTGAAAAAAATTTTTTAAATTTTGAAAATAATAAATAAAAAGAATATGGAGCGAGAAGAAATTTATTCAAAAGTGCTAAGAGCAGGTAGAAGAACATATTTTTTTGATGTAAGATCTACCAAAGCTGGCGACTATTACCTTACCCTAACTGAAAGTAAAAAATTCACTAATGATGATGGTTCATTCCATTACAAAAAACATAAAATTTATTTGTACAAGGAAGATTTTAATGAATTTTCTAAAATTTTAAATGAAATGACAGAATATGTGATTTCAGAAAAAGGTGAAGAAGTAATCAGTGAAAGACACCAAAAGGACTTTAAAAAAGAAAACGAGCTAGAAAATATCGAAAAAAATGAAGATACAGCAAAAGATGATGACAAAAAAGAGGAGTCTTCAAATGAACCTACGGATGATAGTTTTGATGATATTTAATCAAGTAATCAAAATTCGAATTTTACATATTTTGCTCTTTCTTAGTGTTGGGCTTTATGCTCAAAATCCAAAATATGATCTTGACTATTATTTCTCAGAATTTGAAACTCCAAATTCAGAAATACCAACCCCAAAAGAAATACTAGGATATGAGGTTGGGGAATGGCATGTTACCCATGATAAATTGGTTCAATACATGTATGTTTTAGCTGATGCATCAGACAGAATTACTATAGAAGACAGAGGTAAAACTTTTGAAGGAAGACCCATTTTACTTCTTACAATTACATCAGAAGAAAATCACAAAAATATTGATAAAATCAATGTAAGTCATAAAAAAATTAGCGAATACAATGAAAATATATTAATCGAAGAACAACCCATAGTTGTATATCAAGGTTTTTCAATTCACGGTAATGAAGCTAGTGGCTCAAATGCAAGTTTGCTGTTAGCTTATTATCTAGCTGCATCTAATAGTGAGTTCGTTAAAAATATACTTGATAATTCTATAATACTCTTGGACCCTTCAATGAATCCTGATGGATTACAAAGATTTGCATACTGGGCAAATATTAATAAAAATTTAAATTTAACTTCAGACCCAAACGATAGAGAATACAATGAAGTATGGCCAGGTGGAAGAACCAATCATTATTGGTTTGATTTAAATAGAGATTGGTTACCCGCACAACTTCCTGAATCACAAGCCAGGATAAAATCTTTTAACGAATGGATTCCTAATATTTTAACTGACCATCATGAAATGGGAACTAATGCTACTTTCTTTTTTCAACCAGGAATACCTTCAAGAACTCATCCATTAACTCCTAAATTAAATCAAAAACTTACAAAGGAAATTGCGAAATTTCATGTTGAAAGTTTAGATAAAATAGGCTCTTTGTATTACTCTGAAGAAAGTTTTGACGATTTTTATTATGGTAAAGGCTCTACTTTTCCTGATATTAATGGTTCAATTGGAATTTTATTTGAACAAGCAAGCTCGAGAGGACATGTTCAGGATTCTGACAATGGTCTATTAAGATTTCCTTTCACCATAAAAAATCAACTTACCACTGGGCTATCCACTTTAAAAGCAGCAAACAATCTTAGATTAGAAATTTTAGATTATCAGAAAAGTTTTTATAAAGAAGCTGCAAAGGAATCTAGTAAATTTAAAAATGAAGCGATAATATTTGGTAACTCTAAAGATAGTTACAGAACAAATAAACTTGCTGAAATTTTAGAAAGACATGAGATAGAGATTTATGAGTTAGACAGTGATGTTAAACACAAAAATAAAATATACAAAAAAGGATATGCTTATGTAGTTCCAAAAAACCAGAAAAAATATAGCCTTATAAATGCTATGTTTGAAACTAGAACTGAATTCTTGGATAGCTTATTTTATGATGTCTCATCCTGGACACTCCCCCTAGCATTTAACTTAGATTATGATTTAAGTTTCAATGGAAATTATTCAAAAAAAGCTGAACAATTAAAGTTCAATAAAAATATAAATATCGGTAAAAGCAATTACGCTTATTTAATGGAGTGGCACGAGTATTTATCACCAAACGCTCTAAATGAACTATTGAATAATGAAGTAATTGTTAAAGTTGCTACCAAAAAATTTAAATTAGAAGGTAAAGATTATGACTATGGGAGTATTTTAATACCTGTTAAGAACAACAATCATGTAAAATTAAATAAATTATTAAATGATATCTCACGTGATTGTAATATTGAGATAAATCCTGTTAAAACTGGATATGCTGAAGGCCCAGATCTAGGCAGCAATAATTTTAGAAGGTTATATAAAAAAAATGTTGCTATGTTAGTTGGTGATGGTATAACAGCATATGATGCTGGGGAAATATGGCATCTTCTAGATACCAGATTTGATATTAAATTAACAAAACTAGATCTTAGAAATATAAAAGAAGTTGATTTAAGTAATTACACAACATTAATTGCCCCTAATAGCTCAATTAAAGATAAAGCAATAATTGAAAAAATAAGTAAATGGGTGAAATCTGGTGGTAATCTTATTGCCTACAAAAGCTCAATTAATTGGCTTAAAAAAGCAAATCTTATTGAAATTAAACAGTTAGAAAATGATATTACAGCTAAAAATATTTCGTTTGAAGAAAAAAGTGCATTTTTTGGAGCACAAAGAATAGGAGGTGCAATTTTTAACACTAAGATTGACAGGTCTCACCCAATAAATTTTGGCCAAACCAATACAACAATGCCTATATTCAGAAACTCAACAATTTTTATTGAAAAAGATAAGGAAAGCTATAACAATCCAATAGTTTACACAAAAAATCCTCTACTAAGCGGGTACATCTCTGAGGAAAATTTAGAACTATTAAAATCAACAAGCCCTTTAAATATTAACAGTTACGGAAAGGGTAAAGTCATATATCTAACAGACAATACTAACTTTAGAGCATTTTGGTACGGAACAAACAAAATACTGATGAATGCAATATTCTTTTCAGAAATTATGAATTAGATTTATTTCTATTAGCAATAAAGTTCTTAACAAAAAATATCATAGCAAATAAAGAACTCAAAACCATTAACGAAACCCTAATAGCTGCATCAATTCTGCCATCAGATATAGCATTAAATAATGGCATTAGATTAGCAAATGAAATAACAGTTAATAGCACTGCTATGTGAGCAATTAACTTATTGCTACTTTTAATTCCGCTGTAACATAAAGCAATTAAAAAACCAAGGGTAATTGGAATAAAGGGACTTTTGTTGACAATCGAACCGCTAAAAATTTCTGGATTAATATTAATTAAACCCCAAATACCCATTATAATTAGTGTTATTGCATTTATTAAGCTTGCTTTATGTGCTTTCATTTTATAAATTTTTTGTAAAATTACAATTATATATTTATTTAAAAAAATGGCAAGAACACCTTCAAATATGGTTAACTTAGGAACTAAGGCACCAGATTTTTCATTATTCGATGTAGTAAGTGATGAATACAAAAACTTAAATGAACTTAAAGGGAAAAATGGTTCAGTGATAATGTTTATTTGCAACCATTGCCCATATGTTAAACATGTAAATAAGACAATTGTAGAATTAGCTA
>MDTC01130025.1_pt1 | contig 18692 bp, 18 predicted proteins | sample 811181 | NCBI WGS metagenome assembly MDTC01 (sample SAMN05326644, study PRJNA326480) | marine metagenome | isolation source: seawater | place: Pacific Ocean: North | collected 2011
CGATGAGTGCCTATGGATCTTACCTGAAAAATTTTCTGAATACCAGGTGGTGCCTTGGCTACCCACCCTGACTGAACATTTGCTTGCCAAGCGGTAAGCCGGATCAATTCTTCGGACTACTCTTAGTATGGTGCAGGTGCCTTGTCAGCCTTTTCCTTAATTATTGCCGGAGATAAAACTGGCTTAGCGGTAAAGGATTTGAATAGCTGAAATAAGGGAGAATCGGTCGATAAGATCAAAGAAGTGTCTTTGCTGAGGACTTGCTGATAGCTTTCTAAAGTTTTAAGAAAACCATAGAATTCTGAGGTTTCCGGGCCCTGATCGTAAGCTTCTGCATAGATGGCAGATGCTTTGGCGTCCGCCTCACCGTAGATCTCCTGTACCGTTTTATAAGACTCTGACTCAATCTCCTGTAAATCACGCTCTTTCTTACCGATAATCTTGGCTGCTTCTCCAGCACCCTCAGAACGGAAACGGGCCGCAATTTGCTGACGCTCACTGACCATCCGCTCGTAAATCCGGCGACGAACTGTTTCATTATAATTGATCCGCTTAAAACGTACATCCAATAGTTCAATTCCAAAATCAGCCAATTTAGCCGCCGCATTCTCGAAGATTTGAGCTTCCACTTTTTCCCGGCCCACTTTGATGGGATAGAGGGTACTTACCTGATCGGAAGCCTCGCCCAAGGTTTGATCGGTCTGAGCCACCCGGTCCTTGGTCGTGCGGACAATTTCGGTCAATTCATGCTTAGCCACCGCATTCCTTGTCTCACTCCCCAAAATGTCATCAAGACGGGTCAAGGCACTACGCTCATCGCGCAGACGCAGAAAGTATTGCATGGGATCACTGATGCGCCAACGGGCAAAAGTATCGATAATAATGTAGGTTTTATCCTTGGTGGACATTTCATTGGAAGGTCCATCCCAGGGAAGAAACCGTTTTTCAATACGATTGACCTCCTGGATGAAAGGAATTTTGAAATGCAGGCCCGCCTCGATAACAGGCTCACCCACAGGTTTACCAAATTGAGTGATGATCACCTGATCGGTCTCCTCCACCACATAAGTGCAAAGATAAAAACCGATAAATGCCAAAATAACGGGTATCGCTGATAATTGTGCCTTCATCTTACACCTCCATTTCCGTCCTGATTCAATTGAAGAAAGGGCAGAATCTGGCTGGCATCCTCATCTAAAATTATCTTTTTTCCCATCTTGGGAACCACTTCTTTCATCGATTCCCAATAGAGGCGGGTTTTAGTAACTTCCGGGGCTTTTTTATACTCACCATACATGGCATTGAATCGTGCCACATCACCAAGTGCCTCATTCACCCGTTTGAGGGCATACCCTTCCGCCGCCTGAATTTTTTGATCGGCGACACCCCGAGAACGGGGAACTTCCTGATTGTATTCACCATTGGCTTCATTGATCATCCGTTCACGCTCCTGCTGGGCCTGATTCACTTCATTGAAAGATGCTTGGACGGGCGGTGGCGGATTCACGTTTTGCAGTTGGATCTGGTCAATACCAATTCCAAGCTCATATTTTTTAACCGCTGCTTCGAGTCGCTCACGAGCCTCTTCTTCAATTTCCTGACGACCGATGGTGATTACTTCATCCACTGTGCGGTCTCCCACGACCGTGCGCATCACCGCTTCGGAAACATGACGTAAGGTGCTCTCCGGGTTCATTACTTTAAAGAGAAAGAGCCTAGGGTCATTAATACGATACTGGACGATCCATTCGACTTCCGCCGCATTGAGATCTCCGGTCATCATACTCTTTTCCCGACTACGGGTACGGCTCTCTGCAAATTGACTATTATTGTTACCACCTGGTGTGCCGAAGCCATACTCTTGTTTGAGCTGTCTGCGGACCGGAAGCACATACACATTGTCCATCCCGAAAGGTAACTTGAAGCGCAAGCCTGGCTCCACTGTCTTTAAATACTTACCGAATCTCAAGACTACGCCCTGAGATTCCGCCTGGACGGTATACATGGAGGTTATGAATCCAACCACCACCAATAACCCAACCAATATCCAGAGGACAAAACCCTTTCGAAAAAGGTCGGGAATGTTAACTTCAATCTGTTGACTCATATATTCTAATTAAACCCGAAACCTTTGATAAGGTCAACAAGGAGCGACCTTACTTGATTTCATATTTCCTCCGCATCGATCTTTCCACCTCCACGGCATCATAAGCGAAATCATCCTCGGGTTTTTCTTTGAACATTCGTATTGTCTTCGTAACAAACGGTATGTCATTCAAAAAAGTTTCATCCAAATGGTAATAACGATGAAAGGGATATACAGCCTCCCTGTGCCTCAAGGTGCTCCCAGACTCAGAGTCGACGACCTCAAAATAAGTAAAACCCGCATGTTTAGTCACTTCCGCACAACGCAGCAAACATAGATCCCCCGTCGCCGGATGATCCCCTCCCTTAAATGTTACCCTTTTCAAGCCGTCCCCGAGGTTTGTCTCATCATAATAGGATGGCCCGTATAAGTTCCCCATCCCACAACCAGAAAAGAGTATAATAGCAAAAGAAAGAATGGCTGCAAAAGATTTCATCTTATTGAAAATCTATTTACCACCCCGTCAACGGGCAAGTTGGAATCGGTTCAGGATACCAGCTTTTTGGCTTCCCGCTTACGGATCGTGAAATCAAGAATCCTTTTACGCAGACGAATACTTTTCGGTGTCACCTCGACCAATTCATCCGATGCAATGTATTCAATCGCCCGTTCTAGGGTAAATTTAATAGCAGGGGTTAGAGCCTCACTTTTATCGCTCCCTGCTGCCCGGTGATTGGTCACATGCTTCGCCTTAGTCGGGTTAACCGGTAAATCTTCGGTGCGTGGATTTTCTCCCACGATCATCCCTTCATATACTTCCTCGCCTGGACCCACGAATAATTTTCCGCGAGTTTCAATATTTCGCAGGGCATAGGTCATGGACTCTCCCTTTTCCATCGATACCAGGGTACCACTCCTTCGGGTGCGAATATCTCCGGAGTCGGGACGGTATTCCTTAAAGAGGTGGGACATGATTCCTTCCCCACTGGTAAGGTTGAGCAGCTCAAATTCAAAACCGATCAGCCCACGGGTAGGGATGGTTGCTTCCAATTGGGTCCTTCCCCGGTTTGTGGAAATGGACTCCACTATGCCCTTCCGGTTAGCCAATGATTGCATACATCCGCCCACGGCTTTATCGGGAACTTCCAGGTATACCGTTTCAAAAGGCTCGTGTGAACGACCATCAATATTCTTCTTAATCACCGTCGGGCGACTGACCAGAATCTCAAAGCCCTCCCGTCTCATCTCTTCCACCACCACAGCAACCTGCATGGCTCCACGGGCATTTACCTTAAATTCGGTCGATTCGCCGGTATCCTCAAACTTGATAGAAATATTGGTACGGGCTTCGCGAATCAGACGTTCACGAATCTCGCGCGATGTCACCCGATCCCCTTCCCTTCCGGCCATCGGCCCATCATTAACTAAAAAAGTCATCGAAACCGTCGGTGGATCGATTTCCACAAAGGGTAAAGTTTCCGCCTCTTCAGAACTGGCAAGGGTTTCGCCAATATCCAGTTCTTCCAAACCGGCAATTCCCACGATATTGCCAGCCACTGCATCGGTTGCATCCTGTGTGGCCAGAGCGGAGTATTCAAAAACTTTGGAAACTTTTCCACGAATCGGATTTTGATCATTTTGTAATCGCCAGATGGGATCGCCTACCTTTACCCGGCCAGACAGCACCTTACCGATGCCGATTCTTCCGACATAATCAGACCAATCAACATTGGAAACTAGCATCCGAAAATTATCTGACTTTTCAATTTTGGGTGGAGGCACCGAATCCACAATTGCCTGAAACAACGGCTTCATATCGGTATTTTCATTTTCGAGTGCAGTACGGGCGTATCCATCCTTGGCACTGCCATAAAGAAAAGGGGCATCAAACTGGTCTTCCTTGGCCTCAAGTTCCAGGAAGAGTTCCAAAACGGAGTCTTGCATCTCCTCGGGCCGGGCATTGGGACGATCAATCTTGTTTACAAACACCACCGGGTTTAATCCCGCAGCCAGGGCTTTTTGTAGTACAAACCGGGTCTGTGCCTGTGGGCCCTCGTAGGCATCTACCACCAACATCACCCCGTCCACCATTTTCATCACACGCTCGACCTCACCACCGAAATCTGCGTGCCCCGGAGTATCCACAATATTAATCAGATAGTCTCCCCAGCGAACGGATGTGTTTTTCGCCTTGATGGTAATTCCGCGCTCCCTTTCCTGAGCCATAGAATCCATGGCCCGTTCGTCCAGAGCCTGATTTTCGCGAAAGGAACCAGATTGCCTGAGCAATTGGTCCACAAGGGTGGTCTTGCCATGATCAACGTGTGCGATGATTGCCAAGTTACGAATGCGGTCTGGTGTAAGAGAATTCATGAAATCGAAGCCGGAGAAACTATCGACCCTTTGCCTTTCTTACAAGACTAGCTTTTGGAATTAAACTACATGATAAGATAGAAAAGTGAGCATTAGCAAAATAAAGCCAATAAGTGCATACCTATAGGCATTTCTTAATTTGCGATATTTGTCTGATAAAACCATACCGCCCTGATAAATATCTTTTGCTAAAAAACGCGTCGCCGAGCTATTGCAGGCAAGATTTTTTTCTAAATAGTCCAAGTATTTATCTTCTTCGAACTCGGCAAATGCACCAAAGAAAAGTGGATTACTAATACCGTCAATGTTTTGATCTTCCTTTTGGAATTTGGGTAATTTCGGCATGACAACCAAAATTCCCAATGAAATAGCAATCACTTCTGAAACAAAAAAAAGAGAAAGAAAAAACACTGTTACAGAATTTAGAGATTTAAGAAATCCATCTGTATTCATCTAAATCAAACGGATTCCTAATAATGTTAAAACAACAAGAACTAAATCGGAAAGGATTTGGGCTTTTTAGTCGGCAAGTAAAATGAGTTGTGCCTCTTTTTGATGTGCACAAAGTAAAGTGTAAATAACATCTTTGTCAGGTTTTTTGTTTGGAATTTCCATAAGTTACCAATTATTTAGGATCATAATTTTAGCAACGAGAGTGTAATAATCATGTAAAGATTAGGGGTAATTATTATCTAATCATTAAAAAAGAATCTTTATTAATATCTAGGATTTCCGACTAAGACTAATGCCGGGACATCCAATCAATTAATTTTGACAAAGCCTTTGCCCGATGGCTCATTTTAGCTTTTTCATCCAGCGCAATCTCCGCAAATGTGGAATTACTTTTCTCTGGTAGAAAGAAAGGATCATAGCCAAATCCGCCTTTTCCCTTTGGTTCAAATAAAAATTTTCCTTCACAGACTCCGGCAAAGGTCCTCTCCAAATCAACACCAACCAAAGCGAGCACGCAACGGAAGCGGCAAGTCCGATCTGGCTCTGGTATATTTTTCATCTCCGCTAAGACTTTTTGATTATTTGCCTCATCATCGCAATCTAGTCCTGCATAGCGTGCGGAAATGACACCAGGGCGGCCATTGAGGGCATCAATTTCGATCCCGCTATCATCAGCCAGAAACCATCCATCGCTTGGACCTATATCTTTTAATCCATTCGCTTTAAGCAGAGCATTACTTTCAAAAGTAGAACCCGTCTCTTCCACTTCAGGCATTCCTCCGATCGTGTCTGGTCCTGATACCTTGATAGGTAAAGTCGCCTGATCAAGGGCTGACTGTAATTCATGCAGTTTATGGGTATTGCCGGAGGCTAGGTAAATTGTTTTCATAAAAATCCGTGAATAATGCTGTCTTCCCCCAGTTGTTCTTCAATAGGTTCTCTCAAAGGAAAAGAATCTAAATCAGGACCGGGTAAGGCATTGGATCCCGAAAAGATTTTGGGAGATTGGTAACGAAATAAATAATCAACTAAACTTTCCTTGAGAAGAGAATTCGCAATCCTTGATCCGCCCTCAAAATAAAGAGCGTTAAGATTAAGTTTTTTTAAAAAATCAGGTATTTCATTCAATTGAATCTGACCATGTTGCTGCTGCCCAAATTCAATCAAACTGATGCCGTACTCTTGAGCTTTTTTAACCGCTTTTAGGTTATTCATTCCTGAGGCGGTAGTTAAGATTTTGGTTTTAGAGGTAAATGCATCCCGGTAAAGGTTGCGTGGTGAAACTGTTTCATGAAGTGTACGAAGAGAAGAATCCAGCACTAAACGAACAGGGCAAAAAGTTTCTTGTGTTTGTCGTGAAGTCAAACTGGGATTATCTGCCAAGACAGTCCCCGAGCCTACACAAATAGCGGGAAACAACCGTCGCCAATGCATTACATCTAGACGAGCCTCTGCCTCCGTCACACGACTTGTTTTTCCTGCAACTTCAGAAAGCTTACCATTAGATGACTCAGCGAGTTTTAAGGCAAGCAATGGTCTTTTTTTTGTTATATTAAGATTGAAAATAAAATTTAATCGTGAGGCTTGCTTTCCAAATTCATCGTTTGCCATTTCGACTGTAACCCCCGCCTTCCGTAAAATTGCCAAACCCCTTCCAGCGTGAGCGGGATTAGGGTCCAAAGTACCCACATAAACTATTTTAATTCCTGACTCGATAATAGCGTCTACACAGGGAGGCGTACGGCCTGTTGTTGAACATGGCTCAAGGGAAATAAATATCGACGCACCGGGTGCTGGCTTGCGACCCAGATTTTTCAAAGCTTCGACTTCCGCGTGCGGACCTCCAGTTTTGCGGTGATATCCTTCTGCAACCGACTTTCCCTCTTCAACAATGACTGCCCCGACCATAGGATTGGGATGCGTGTCGCCCCAACCTTTCCTGGCGAGCTCAAGCGTTTTTTCAAAAAAAAATTTCTTCGAAGAATCCTGCACTTTTAGTTTAAGTTATGATTACCCTAAAGACAGCGAAAGTCCAACGGGACAATGGTCTGAACCTTCAACCTGTGAATGAATCGTTGCTTCACGAACGGATGTGGCAAGATCATCGGAAGCAATAAAATAATCTATTCTCCATCCCACATTTCTTTTTCGTGCTCCGGCTCGATAGGACCACCATGAATACGCTCCTGTTTTTTCGGGATACAAGTGCCTGAAGGTATCAAGAAATCCCTCCGCCAAAAGATTGGATAAACCCTCCCTCTCCTGATCCGTAAAACCAGCATTCTTTCGATTAGTCTTCGGATTGGCTAAATCAATTTCTCGATGAGCCACATTTAAATCTCCGCAAAGTAAAACAGGTTTTTTTTCACGAAGACAGATGATGTAGTCTTTCAGATCAGGATCCCATGAATCATATCGATAACTTAATCGGGATAGATCATTTTTGGAATTAGGCACATAAACATTTACCAAGTAGAATCCGTCATACTCACAAGTAATCATTCTTCCTTCTCCAAAATGATAACCATTTGGAAAATCCTCGGCTATTCGCAAGGGTTCTTTCTTGGAAAATATCGCCGTACCTGAATACCCTTTTTTGTCAGCTAAGTGATAGTGCTTAAAGGCATAACCAAAATCATCTTTCGGAATTACCTCCTGATTCAGTTTCACTTCTTGAAGACACAAAAAATCAGGAAAATTTTCACCGACAAATGTATCAAAGGTTTTTTTTCTGCAGGCACGGAGGCCGTTCACATTCCATGATACAAATTCCAAGGTCGACTTTTGAGATGTCATAAGTAAAAAGTACTCGCATTCATTTAATTGCCTAAAAGCAAAATTTACTTTGTCCAAATCCTTTTAATCCTCAAGAAAAAGTAATCAACATGGCTTCACCTACAGATATTCGTAAGGGACGTGTTATCGTCTACCAAGGCTCACCCCATCTCGTTTTGGAAATGTTACACCGAACACAAGGCCGACAAGCTGGGTTCGTTCAAACAACCCTTCGAAACTTACAAAGCGGATCCACGACGACAACCAAATTTCGGTCGACTGACAACGTCGATTTCATGCACACAACCACTCAAAAACTAGAGTATAGTTATAAAGATAATGATGGATTTCACTTTATGGATGTGGAGACTTTTGAAGATACGATTCTCACCGAAGAGATGATTGGAGATGATGAAATTTTCCTCGTCGAAGGAAATGGCTATGATATTCTCTTAGTCGACGGAGAAGCAGTGAGACTGGAACTACCAGCTTCAGTAGAAGCAACGGTAGTTGAAGCTCCGGATGCCATTCGTGGAGATACCGCAGGAAATGTACTAAAGCCCGTCACCATTTCATCGGGAATTATTATTCAGGTCCCTCTATTTATCAAAAAAGACGAAATCATAAGAATCAGCACTTCAGATAGGTCTTACCTCGGAAGAGCGGATAAAAAATAAAGATGCTGAAACAATTTCTACTTACAGGTCAAACAGACCTGTCCTAAAATTTGCAAAGAAAAATATCAATTAAGCAACTCTTTCGACAACGAGGGGAACTGGGTTAGGCCTTTTAGGTGCCAGACGATAGGCAGCTTTGAAATAATCCATTGCAACTTTCAAACGCTTCTCATCGTTATAATGAATAACCATGAGTGGTTCTCCCTGTTTCATTTGAGTTCCAACTTTGCATAATTCTGCAACACCACAAGCCGGATCAAACTTTTTATTATCCTCCCCGTGAACAAGAATTTGTACTCCCCTAGCAAGTTGGCCGGCGTCTATGGTGTGGACATAACCTCGCTTGGGTGCAGTAAGCTTTTTGGTATGCTTCGCCGTTGGTAATTTTTCTGGGTTATCCAAAAGCTTTGGGTCTCCTCCTTGATATTCAACAATATCCTTAAGCTTCTGTAGTGCAGTGCCCTCATCTATTGCCTTGCGAACAGTTTGCTTTGCTGAAAGTGTGGAACCAGCAACTCCAGCCAACCGAACAATTTCCATCCCTAACTTAAGAACCAAATCCTGAAGATCTTCTGGTCCTTCCCCTTTAAGAAGATCTAATGCTTCCTTTAATTCAAGGGATGGTCCCACACAAGACCCCAAAGGTTGATTGTTATCTGTAACTAAAGCAACACATCTGCGTTTTAAAGCTCTTCCGACACGAGTTAGCGAACGGGCCAGTTGCTTTGCATCTTCGGAATTTGTAATGAAAGAGCCTTTCCCCCATTTAATGTCTACCACAACGCCTTCTGCACCAGCAGCCAACTTACGACTTAGTGTTCCTGCAGTAATGAAAGGAATGGATGGAATAGCACCAATTTTTTGGCGAAGATCGTACAAAATAGATTCAACTGGTGAAATTTCTGCATGTCGCTCGGCGAAGGCACACCCGAGCTTGCGTACTTGATCGGTAAAATCATCAAGGTCGATGTCTGTATTGACTTTTGGGATAGCCTTAAGTTTTTCAGTTGTGGAAGTAAGATGTTCTTCATCATCGCCGTTCATCATAGGCATAGCTACCCCTGAAGCGGCCGCCAATGGACCTAACACTAAAGTAGTTTTATCGCCAACACCACCGGTTGAATATTTCTCAATTTTAGGGCGCGAAACATCCATCATTTCGATGACCTCCCCTGATAGCATCATTTCTTCGGTAAAATTAGCGATTTCTTGAGCTGACATTCCTTGGAAAAAGGTCGTCATAACCCATGCAGCTTGTTGATACTCTGGCATTTCTTCGTCTAAAATGGCGTCAACTATAGAACGAATTTCCTCGTCTGTATATTCGTTTCCTTCCCTCTTCTTCTCAATTAATCGGGTAAAAGAAGCGATTGTTGGTTTTTCAGTTTTGGCCTTGGGCATAATATAGACTCCTTTTCATGGGGGGTGAGGGTAAATTCAAAGCAATCAGATCTTTTATATTATTAAATAATGTAAGTCGAGCCTTTTATTTACGCTCATTCTTGACGAAGTCATGGGTTCAGGATGTTTTGGGTTAAATGGAATTCTCCTTTAATCTTTTACAATATTTCGAAAAAGTAGTCAGCCAAGCAGCCGAAAAGCTCGAATCGGTCGACGATTCGTTTGAGCCTCAAATGAGAATGGCTGACGAACGGTTTGGGGACTTCCAAGCAAATGGTGCATTGCCTTTCGCGAAACGAAATGGACTTGATCCGCGGGAACTCGCCCAATCCCTCGTTGAAAAAATTAAACCAAGCGATTCGTGGGAAACAAGTATCGCCGGGCCGGGCTTTATTAATTTTAAGCTAAAACCTGAATTTTTTCTTTCATGGCTAAAAGAGTTGGGTAACTTGGATAAAACCAAAAAACATCTTTTATCGGAATCATCCCGGCAGATCGTTCTTGATTTTTCCGGACCTAATACGGCCAAACAAATGCATGTAGGCCATATCCGCTCGACCATCATTGGTGAGTCCCTTGCCCGGTTGCTGTCCCTCCAAGGGCATACCGTTGTCAGGGACAATCATCTTGGAGACTGGGGAACACAATTTGGTATCCTACTCTATGCCATTAAACGTGCGGAGATTTCACTTGATAAATTAGGTGAAGAGCCAGTTGCAATTCTTGAAGATCTTTACCGACAGGGAAACAGTTGGGTAAAAGAGTCTCCTCAATCGTTGGAAGAAGCAAGGCAGGAACTGGTAAAATTACAGAGCGGAGACGAGCAGAATTTTTCTCTTTGGCAGAAAATTCGGGATCTTAGTCTCGGATCTTTTGAACAGATCTACAAACTCCTTGGCGTACGCTTTGATTATGCCCATGGAGAAAGCTTTTACCGTAACCAAGTCGAACAAGTTTACTCTGTTTTACAAAAACACGGAATTTGCACCGAGGATCAGGGGGCACTCGTCGTATTTCATCCGGAACATAAACGTTTTGCCAAGCAGCCTTTTATTATTCGTAAATCCGATGGGGCCAGCAACTACGCGACCACGGATTTGGCTACCATAGCTTATCGAAAGAATGAATGGAATGCGGAGCATATAATCTATGTGACAGATGGTCGGCAACGGGATCATTTCGATCAACTTTTTATGACTGTCAATAAATGGTTTGCTCAAGAAAACATTGATTGCCCCACCCTCTCGCATGTTTGGTTCGGGACGATTTTAGGAGAGGATAATAAAGCCATCAAAACACGGGATGGACAGCCCGTGAAATTGATGGATTTGTTGAACGAAGCTATCGACCGGGCAAAGAATATGGTGAAGGAAAAGAATCCTGAACTAGAGGAAGAGGAGATTCAAAGAAGGGCTAAAATAATTGGACTGGGTGCCGTGCGCTATGCAGACCTCTCTCAAGATAGGACTCTTGATTATGTTTTTTCATGGGACAAGATGCTCGCCCTTCAAGGCAACACCGCACCTTATTTACAATATGCAGTTGCCCGAATCCATAGTATTTTTCGCAAAGGTGGAAAAACTCTTTCGGAGCTTCCTGAAGTCATGATCAGTCCAAAATCGGATACTGAAAGGAAACTTGCCCGCAAAATCTCTTTTTTTCCCTTGGCTATTGAACAAACGACCAAAGAGTTAAAGCCGCATACTCTTTGCGTTTACCTTTATGAATTGGCTACGGAATTTAGCTCCTTTTACAATCAGGAAAAAGTAATGGTCGATGATCAGAATGTTCAAAACCTTCGTTTATTCCTTTGTGCCAAAACACAAATTGTACTTGAGCTTGGACTGAGTATCTTAGGGATCGATACTTTGGAAGAGATGTAGGGGTGACGATTTATAATTTTCTACAGGAGAGGTACGGCGACTTTATAGAATCTAGTCCCTGCAGATGGCCAACCATCCGCCCGGTAAAGCAGCCCTTTCAATTCCTTTTGGTCAGGGTCCCGCCAGTAGGATAACTCCATTGAAACTTCAACCATCTGCCTACCATTTTGCTCGAAAATTTTCTTGGGAATTTGAAATATATTAGAGCGGATAAAACGCCCGTCTCCAAAAAAGCGAAAGAGTGGAAGAGGACCATTTTCATCCCACGGAAAACGAAAAATTACGAATTCCTTTTCTCCCTTTTTCTCTTTGAGTATCTCCGCATTGCACCGAGATAACCAACCAGACGGAGGACTAACGGGTTGCTTCTCACGGAAATCCCGAAAATAAGAGTGCCAGCGATTGTCGGTCTCAGCGTCTTTCTGAACTGGAATTGTTATTTCAAGTTTGTCATAAGAAGGAAGGCAGGTCGTGAAACAGGCTAGCCAAGAGGCTTTTGCACCAAAGGAAAGTTCATCCCCATGCTGCAACTTTCTTTTGACATCAAAACGAAAGATAAAAAGGGATTCGTCTTTATGACCATGAGCAAAAACCTTAAACATCTTGACGAGTTGTGGTGGAGCATAGTGCATTTCACGCAGAACAATACCTTCTGGCAGATTCCATTCGAGAGTAGGTGGCACTCCGACATCACCAGGTGATTCCCAATATGTATGCCAACCTTTTTCCCTCTTAATCCACCAGCCGATTTCAAAGGAACTACTTTCAGGTCTAACATTAGATTCAGTCACTAGACGGGTAGTGACAGGTCCGTTTTTTACCTCAGGACCCTGCCCCGAAAAAAGGAAACAAGGCAGCAATCCAAATATTGCTAGACTTTTTACTAAAAATTTTCTCAACGAAAAGATTTACCACATCCGCATGTGGATTCAGCATTTGGATTTCTAATTTCAAATCCCTTACCAGACAGTCCGTCATCAAAATGAATCTCAGACCCTTTGAGGTAATCATAACTGTCGGGGCATACGGCGATGGGAAGACCGGAAGAATTATCGAAGTGATCTTCAGTTTTTGGTGTATCAATAGACATTCCGTATTCGAACCCTGAACAACCACCTGGTTCAATAAATATCCGCAAAGCTTTTTCATCATCCGCACTTGCTAGCATCGAAGATACTTTTACTTGTGCTTCTTGTGTTAATGTAATCATACAATGAGTATTTACAGAATTAAAAAAGAAGTCAAATTCACCAAATGTAAGCTAAATTTATGCCAAACAGCTAAAATATCGCTTTTTAATAAAAGATTTTCTTGCTGAATCGTGATTTCTTATCATCATACGAAGGACTGAATGAAACATATTTTCAACGAAGTTCATTATGAGTTGACCCGGAAAATCGCAGAAGGTGGAATGGGGATGGTTTATGAAGCTGTTCAGCGAGGGATCGGGGGATTCAGAAAAAAAGTAGCGATTAAACTTATTCGCGAAGAATATTCTGCAATAGATGAATTTCGGAACAATTTCATCGGGGAAGCAAAACTCGTCGCTGACCTTATTCACACGAATATCGTCCAAACATACCACTTAGGCAAAACGGGTGAACAGTATTTTATGACTATGGAATATGTTTCTGGTTGTAATCTAGAGGAATTCCTCGAAAGGCATGTTGAAACCGATCAATATATTCCCGCTGACCTCGCAGTATTTATTGCTTCTAGAATTTGTCGTGGATTAGCTTATGCTCATCGTAAAAAAGACGCACAGGATCGTCTCTTGGGTATCGTTCACCGCGATGTGAATCCGAAAAATATAATGATTGCAATGGAAGGTGATGTGAAGCTCACAGACTTCGGCATAGCAAAAGCTCTTGATCTTATGTATAATCAAGAAGGTGAAGTAATTGCTGGCAAAGATGAGTATCTTTCTCCAGAACAAGCCCGCTGTGAAGTAACAGACCACCGGGCGGACTTGTTTTGCTGTGGAATTGTCATGTCTGAGTTAATGCTCGGTTATAATATATTTGAAACTCCCCAACCGGAAAAAACTATTGAAAATATTCTCGAAATGCCCCTTCCAAACTTTTCGGATATTAGACCAGACATTGATGATAGATTAAACCTTATCATGCATACCGCACTTCGCAGACCTCGTGACGAACGCTACCAATCGGCTGAGGAAATGTTGACTGAATTGGAAAGCTTCATATACGGCGAAGGTTATGGTCCGACCAATGAAAAACTTGCCGCATATATTTACGATGTTTTTAGCGAGGATGGTGAAAATGCTGCTCTTCGCTGGCATAGGGGAGAAACTCAATTTGCACCTCAATAAATTATAAAATAAATGGCTGTTCAATCTCAAGGACTCCGGCAAGTACAGAAGCAGACTCAAAATCTAGTACTTGCACCTCAACTAAGGCAGTCCCTCAAAATACTACAAGTACCTACACTTGAATTGCGGAGTGCAATTTTGGAAGAGCTTCAAACTAACCCTTTACTTGAAGAAATAGGGTCCAATGATGAAAGCTTGGACTCAAATGAAGTCGAGCCCTCTCCTGATGAACTTCAGGATCAAGATGGAGAAGAGTTTACTGACGACATTGAAAGCTCCAAGGAATCTGAAAATTCTGAAGAAAGTGACTTTGATCTCGAATCAAATGAAGCTGAAAATATCGGAGATATGGATTTCTCCGATGAATTTGCCATTTTGAAAGAGATGCAGGAAGATCTTAAGGAACATTTTGAAAGAGAATATGAAGGAGAGGCTCAACTCGGGAATTCAGAGGCTGAAGAGAAAAGAAAGTTCTTTTTTGATTCTCTTGTATCAGAAACCTCTCTTCAGGAACATTTGCTTGATCAATTAAAATTGGTTGATTGCGAAGATGGCATTAGGCGAGCATCCGAATACATCATTGGCAGTCTTAATGAGAATGGATTTCTATCGGGAAAACTTTCAGACATGGCCTTAGTTTCCGGCTTACCCCTTCTTGACTTGCAGCATTCACTTTCTCTTTTACAAACCTTCGATCCTGTAGGCATCGCTGCACTTGATTTACAGGACAGCCTACTTAAGCAAATGCAATCAAGAGGTTGGGAGGATTCCGTTCATTATCAAATTGTGAGAGACCACTTCCAACTGCTCGTTAGAAGAAGAGTACCAGAGCTTGCTCGTAAGCTCTCCCAACCAACTGATGTAATCCACAAGTGCCTTCACAAAATAGCTGAATTGGACCCGGCACCAGGCAGGAAATTCTCAGAAGATCATAATCAATCGATTGCACCAGATGCGATTGTGGAAAAAGTCTCGGGAGATTGGGTCATACACTTAAACAACGACTACATACCGCGACTCAAAATTAATAAAACTTACAAAGAATTAATTAGTAAGGGAACTCTCAGCTCTAAAGAGAAAGAATATGTACGCAACCAAATGCGTGCGGGAAAATTCTTAATCAACTCGATTGACCAAAGACAGAATACAATCGAAAGAATAACCCGGAAATTACTCAACAGACAAAGCGAATTTTTCGAGCACGGATCCTCCAAATTACGACCACTCACCATGGCGGAAGTGGCTGATTCCATCGAAGTTCACGAAACGACTGTATCAAGGGCTATCGCTAACAAATACCTACAAACCCCTCATGGAACTTTTCCTTTCAAATATTTTTTTACTCCTGGTTATTCCGGAAAAGATGGCGATACCGTTTCGAATACCAGTGTGAAAGAAATTATTGGTTCAATTATTGAAAAAGAGGATTCATCCAAGCCTCTTAGTGACCGAAAGATAGTCGACTTACTTGCGGAAAAAGACATCAAATTGGCCAGGCGCACAGTTGCCAAATATCGCGAAGAATTGGGTATCCCCCCCACAAATTTGCGCAGGCAGTATTGACTTTCATCCCAGCAAGCCAACGACAAGTGCACCCAAATATCCCGGAGAATAAATCGAAGGAAATTACTTCGCTAGTGGTCGACGCCTCCACAAATCTCGTACAAGTTGGGATTCCCGAAAAAAGCAGATGGCTTTCCTTGGCTAAAGTTGAAGAGCAAGCTTTGGAGGGATTATTTTTAGCAACTGAAAATATTCTCCGCGATTCAAAAAAGGATATTTCCAAGATCAATTCCGTATATTATTGCGAAGGCCCCGGCTCGACCCTCGGGCTTCGACTGGCTGCTGCCTTCGTCAAGACGCTAAAATGGTGTCATGCCCATGCTAGTTTTGAAGTATTTGCCTACAATGCCCTTGATCTCGCCTCTTTGCTTGTCCCGAAAGAAAACTCCATAATCCAAGCTCCTTTTCGCGTTGGGTTTCGTTTCGTGCGGCTACCTCACCACAATGCAGTTGAAGCCGAAAAAAAGATTGTTACTCAGGAAGTAGCTTTTTCCAAATATCCGGATAGCTTTCATCTCCCAGACATCCGAAAACGGTCTATACCAGTTAGTCCTGAGAAAACTTTAAGTTATGATCTTTCCGAAATCAAAGGACTATCTGACCTCAACCTTGTTTCTAAGCCCTGCGCGGAAATTACTCCCTACAATCCGAGAGCTCCACAATTCAAGAAATGGACACCTCGAATTTTGAACAAATAATTTTTCTCTAAATAAAAAAATGATCAAAATGAAAGGGATGCGCTCATGGGCTGAAATTGATTTAGCCAAATTGGAAAGAAACTTAAGATTGATCAGAGAATCAATACCCTCTCATTTTAAATATATCTCCGTTGTCAAAGCAGATGCTTATGGTCATGGTATTCTTCCAACCGCATCACGGCTTATGCAAAGTGGTGTGGACCTATTTGCTGTCGCGAATGTAAAGGAAGCCAATGAAATTCGGGAGATGGGCTCAGGTTGGCCTATCCTAGTACTCGGTCCACTTTTGGAAGAAGAGGACGAAGCCCTGACCGATCTAGATTTAATTCCATCTCTTTCCTGTCTTGAGGAGGTGAAGCGGTTCCAGGCCCTAAGCAAAACTAAACAGAGGAAAATCAAGGTACATCTCAAAGTAGATACCGGTATGGGCAGAATGGGCGTATGGTGGGAGAAAGCCTCGGACTTGTTACGGGAAATCAAATCATCAAAAGGTATCGAATTGAATGGTATTCTAACCCATTTTGCGGAACCGGCTAATGAAGAATTCAGCCGACTCCAAAGAGATCGTTTTGAACAAATCATCACATCCAAACTACCTACCCCCCTACCTTCTGACTTTATTATTCATGCAGACAATTCATCATCACTGAAAGTACTTGAAGAAAATTCGGTTTTTAATGCAGTAAGAATCGGCCTGCTTCAGTTCGGAGTTACTCCTCCCACTCATAGTGCTCTCGCACATCTTAAAGTGGAACCGGTCCTCTCCTTTCATACAAAACTCGCATTGTCAAAGGACTTGCCCGCCCAAACTTCATTAAGCTATGGAAGACTTCACACATTGGATCGAGACTCCAGAATTGGAATAATCAGTGCCGGATACGGAGATGCAATTCCGTTACATTGTGGCAATCAGGCTTCCGCTCTTATTCGTGGAACCAGTTACCCAATTGTCGGCCGCGTAACCATGGACCAAACACTGATTGATCTGACCGACGCACCACCTGACTTATCAAATGGAGAAGTAGTCACCTTAATCGGGGAACAAAACGGCAACAAAATTCCACTGGAAACCCTTGCTTTACATGGAAAAACAATCCCATGGGAGTTACTTTGTTCGATTACAAAAAGAGTCCCAAGAATTTACCTGACAAAGCGCGAGTAGGTTCAGGCGTCAAAGTTTGAATTGATCGAATCCACAATCTTGGATAGCTTTTCCAAGCATTTCGCACGATTATCATAAGCCTGTTGACCATCTTCCGGGCAACCATACGGGGAGACCCATCCCATTCCTTTTTCCTCATGAATTTGGTGTACTTGCTTCACCCAGCTTTCAATTTTCTCAAGGTTTGAAAGTAAACGATTGCCTTCTCTGGGGGGATCAAGGGGATTTCCGTAAGGAATCCGTTGAGTAACTTTACCATCCTCATCTTTCTTCTCATCCCATGCGACCTCTGCAGTTTCGCAGGCTTCCCAAAAACGAATTTTGGAAAAATCAACACATCCATCCACCACCGCTTGGGCCATGGCTTCAATCTCCGGCATGGCCACTTCAGCAAAACTTTCCTCCTCCTCCGGTTTAAAATTTTCTTCCGCATTGATCAAAATAGAAGCTTTTTCATCGAAAGCTTTCGCCAAAGCTTTAACCATGGAATAATTAATCTGTGCCTGCAGGTTGCCCTCAAGCATCAAATCTACCGCGTCAAACGGTAATTCATCTTCCTCATTCTTTGGATCAGGCTTTTCTTCCTCTTGGGTGGATTCGCTCATGCAGTTGATTATGCCATTTTTGGCGCCAAGGAATCAATGGGAATCCGTAACTATTTGTAATTACAAATTAAGGGTCTCCACTTTGAATTTACAAAATCAATGTAATTTAAAACTTCTTGTCCCAAAGAGTTGTGAAGGTACTATTGGAATATGATATTTAGCGTGCAACTGCAGAAGCTTTTACAAACACACATTGATTGGTAAAATCATAACAAAACTCCCTTTTACAATCCAATCTTTTTTAGGATTTATATGTTATAGTTTAGATCCAAAAGTAATCGCAAATGAAAAATAAATCTTTTTATCTATCATCTTTTTTACTCGTTGCTTCCGTTACAACTGGATCAAGAGTAATGGCAGAGATTTCTTTTAACAAAGACATTCGTCCCATTCTTTCAAACAAGTGCTTTTTCTGCCACGGGCCTTCAGAAAAGTCGCGTAAAGCCAAGTTACGATTGGATTTGGAGGAGGAAGCTTTCAAAGAAAAAGATGGATTTGCCGCTTTTGTTCGAAATAGACTGGAAGATAGCGAAGCATGGCACCGCATTACATCTGATGACCCTGACGAGGTTATGCCTCCCCCAGAATTTAAAAAAGAACTGACCAAGGCCGAGATCAACACCATCAAGTCGTGGATCGAACAAGGTGCAGCCTGGGAAGGCCATTGGGCATTCATGCCAGTCA
>MDTC01094452.1_pt1 | contig 18689 bp, 16 predicted proteins | sample 811181 | NCBI WGS metagenome assembly MDTC01 (sample SAMN05326644, study PRJNA326480) | marine metagenome | isolation source: seawater | place: Pacific Ocean: North | collected 2011
AATTGATGGTCAAAGTAAAGTGTCTAAACTAGTTGTTAGATAATTTATTAAACCAATAAATAAAGAATGCCAGATAAATTTTTATCTGGCATTTTTTTTTGATTAAATTTAATATTATTTAAAATTTGATGAATTTATTTTTTAAAAGTTTTATTACTTCTTTTTTACTAATATTTTTATTTATTGAAAAGTCATTTTCAAATGAAGAAAAAAATAAGAAACCTAATATTATTTTTATATTATCTGATGACCATACTACTAATGCAATATCTGCTTATGGAGGTTTATACAAGAAAATAGCTCCAACTCCTAATATTGATAAGATTGCTAATGAAGGTGCTATATTAAAAAATGTTTTTGCAACAAATTCTATTTGTGGCCCAAGTAGAGCATCAATACTAACAGGAACTTATAGTCATATTAACGGATATTATAAAAATTATAAAGGTGGTGTTTTTAATAATTCTAAATGGACATTTCCACAAGAACTTCAAAAATCGGGCTATAATACTGCTTTAATTGGTAAATGGCATCTTGCATCTGAACCTGTGGGTTTTGATTATTTTAAATATCATATTTCTAGAGGTCAACAAGGATTTTATTGGGACCCTGTTTATAACGAAAATGGAAAAGAAATAAAAGAACTGGGGTATGCAACTAATTTAACAACCGACTTTGCTTTAGATTGGCTTGAAAATAGAAGCTCAGAAGAGCCTTTTTGTTTATTGCTTCAATATAAAGCACCTCATCGCGAATGGTCTCCAGATAAAAAATATGCAAATTTATGGGAAGATGAAGAACTTCCCTACCCTAAAACCTTTAATGATAATTACCAAACAAGAGAATTAACAGCAGGTAATACAGAAATGACTATGGATTATTTTTGTAGAGAAGATATGAAATTATCTCCCCCAAATTCATTAAGTAAAAAAGAGAAAAGAAAGTGGCTTTCATATGGATTCAAAGAAAATGAGATAGTAATTTTAAATGAAAATCTTTCCTTTGAAGAAAATAAAAAACTAAAATTTCAAACTTACATTAAAGATTATTTAGCTACAATTAAATCTGTAGACGATAACATAGGTAGAGTTTTAAAATTCCTTAAAGAATCCAAACTTGAAAATAACACAATAATCATTTATGCCTCTGACCAAGGGTTTTTCATTGGAGAACATGGATGGTTTGATAAAAGATTTATGTATGAAGAGTCAATTAGAATGCCATTTGTGATAAAATATCCTGGGGCAATAAAACCAAATACAATAAATGAGGATATTATAACAAATATTGATTTTGCTCCAACAATTTTAGAAATGACAGGTGTTTCAATACCTAATTCTATTCAAGGTAAAAGTTTTTTTAAAAATTTAGTTGAAAAAAAATCTAAAGACTGGAGGCAATCAATGTATTATCATTATTATGAGTACCCTTTTTATCATCGTGTTCAACCACATTATGGAATTAGAAATGAAAGGTATAAGCTAATTCATTTCTACTATGATATTGATGTGTGGGAGCTTTATGACCTAAAAAAAGATAAACATGAAATAAACAATATCATTAGTTCTAAGAAACATAAAAAATTGGTTGATAAACTAAAAAAAGAGCTTTATTTTTTAAAAGATTATTATAAAAATGATTTGAGTTTAGATGAAATGAGGAATATATCTAAAACAGATTTTGGAGGCTTAGAATCGAATAAAAATAAAAAATGAAAATTTTAATAACTGGCGGCCTAGGATATATTGGTTCTCACACAGCTGTTGAATTTTCTGATGATTATGAAATATTGATCGCAGATAATCTTATAAATAGTGATATTTCTGTCTTAGATAGTTTAAATCAAATAACAAAATCAAATATTATATTTGAAAAGGTTGACTTGACAGATATGATATCTGTAAATAAACTTTTCGATAAACACTCTGATATTAAGAATGTAATACATTTTGCTGCTCTGAAATCAGTTGAAGAAAGTTTAAAATATCCTCTAAAATATTATCACAACAATATTACTTCACTTGTGAATATATTATCAGAAATCAAGAAAAGAAAAATGGAAATTAATTTTGTTTTTAGTTCATCTTGTGCAGTTTATGGTGAACCTAAAAGTTTACCCATAGATGAAAATGAAAAAATTAAAGAAGCGCTATCTCCATATGCAAATACTAAGCAAATATGTGAAAAAATACTAACCGATTTTTCAAAAATATGTGAAAATTTTAATGCTTTATCCCTAAGATATTTTAATCCTATAGGGGCACACAAATCTTTAAAAATTGGTGAACATCCAATTGGCAAAGCCCAAAATTTGGTTCCTATTATTACGCAATCAGTAACAGGAATTAGAAATGAATTAATTGTTTATGGAGATGATTATCAAACCCATGATGGATCTTGTATTAGAGATTATATTCATGTATCGGATTTAGCAAATGCTCATATATGTGCATTAAAATATCTTGAAAAAAATAATAACATAAAGAACGAATTTTTTAATATAGGTACTGGTATAGGAACGAGTGTATTTACGTTAATTAAGTCATTTGAAAAAGTTACGGGCCATAAAGTTAATTTTAAAATAGGGGCCAGAAGACCTGGGGATGCCATGGCAGCATATTCAGATAACAGCAAAGCAATCAGAGTTTTGAATTGGAAGCCTAGACTTGGATTAGATAAAGCTCTTCTATCAGCTTGGAATTGGGAAAAAATGAAAAGAATAAATAATTAGCTTTTGAATATAAACGTAAAATCTCCGGGAAGAGTAAATTTAATTGGTGAACATACAGATTATAACGGAGGCTATGTCCTACCTTGTGCATTAAATCTATCAATTGAACTAAACTTTAATTATTCTACAAAAGCCTCTTTTGTATCTACAGATTTAGGCTATTCAATGAATTTTAATGTAAATAACCCCTATAAGAAGAGTAAAAATCATTGGGAAAATTATGTTCTTGGAGTTGTAAATGAATTAAAAAAAATTAAAGGGGATTTATCTAATTTTAATTGTAATATTAGTTCCACACTGCCATCTGGAGCAGGGATTAGCTCCTCCTCTGCCCTGGTTTGTGGTTTGATTAAAGGATTGAGTAGGTTAAACAACATCGAACTTGACAATTCTGATATTATAACTATAAGCAGAAACGTTGAACACAAATATATTGGATTATTAGGAGGTATAATGGATCAATATACGATTATAAATGCACAGAAAAATATGGCGATTCTTCTAAACTGTGATAATATGAAGTCTAAATTTATTAATCTAAATCTTGATAATTATAAACTGCTACTTTTAGATACAAATGTCAAGCACAATCTTGCTAACACGGAGTATAATAATAGGGTAAGTGAATGTAAAAAGTCATTGAAAATTATAAATAATTTGACCAGCAAAGAATATTTAAACTTATCTCAGGTCACATATAAAGATTTAATAAAGTCAAAAAATGATTTGGGAGAGATTCTTTTTAACAGATCATCTTACATATTTGAAGAAAATCAAAGAACAATTCAATCTGCAAAATTAATTGAAAGTAATAAATTAAAAGACTTTGGTATACTTATGTACCAATCACATGAAGGCTTACGGGATAAATACAATGTAAGCTGCTTAGAACTAGATTTTCTTGTTTATAAAACTAAAAAATATAGTGAAATTTTAGGTTCAAGAATGATGGGGGGAGGTTTTGGTGGTTGCACTGTAAGCCTTATAGAAGAAAGCTTTATAGATAAATTTATTGATATAATTAAAGTTCAATATTTTTCTAAATTTGGATTAGAATTAAATCCCATGATAGCAAGTCCAGATAAAGGAATCTACAGTTGTATAATTTAAATAATAATAAATGGCAAAAACAGTAACTGAAGCAATAAAATATAGACGATCTGTCAGAAAATATCTTGATAAGAGTATTGATGAAAAGAAAGTAAAGAATTGTATAAAAAATGCTACGCTAGCTCCAAACAGTAGTAATATGCAGTTATGGGAATTTTATCATATAACCGATAAAAATATTCTTAAAAAATTATCAAATGCATGTTTTGATCAAAATGCAGCTAAAACAGCTGTCAATATGGTGGTGTTTATAACAAGAAGAGATAAATGGAAAAGAAGAGCAAAACAAAATTTAAATTTTCTTGAGAATATGTTTGATGAGCAAGAGAAAAATGGTATGGATGTTGAAAGAAGAAGAAAAGTTTCAAGAAGATATTATAAAAAAATAATGCCCACAATATATACAGATTTTTTTGGTTTAATCGGAGTTTATAAAAAAATATTAGCATTTTTTATAGGATTATTCAGACCAATATATCGTGAAGTTTTATTTTCCGACTTAAAAGTAATAACTCATAAAAGCCTGGCATTAGCAGCAGAAAATTTTATGCTTAGTATGGCAGAAATAGGATATGACACATGCCCCATGGAGGGTTCTGATACACACAGAGTAAAGAAAATCCTAAATCTCCCTTCAAAAGCTGAAATAAATATGATAGTCGCATGCGGGATAAGATCAGATAAAGGAGTATATACAGAAAGATTTAGAGTTCCTTTTGATGAGGTTTATAAAAAAATTTAATTTAAATTTAAAGTTCAACAAATCAAGCTAAATAATGAAGATTAATTTATTTCTATTTAAGTTTTTTTTATTCTATTGTTTCTTTTGCTATGGTCAACAGGATGTATTAAATAAAGCATCTAACTCTATCAAAATTGATGAATTGAAAGAAAAATTATACAAATATTCTTCAGATGAATTTGGTGGCCGAGGAACTCCTAGCAAAGGACAACAATTAGCAGTTGAGTACTTACAAAATCATTATAAGGGTCTGGGAATAAATTCGTTAAAAAATGATACATATTTGCAAGCTGTACCATTACAATTGGAAGATAAACCTGAAATAAGTTTAAATATTTCTGACAAAACATTTAATTACTATGAAGATTATATATCTTATGCAAATGGACCTGATTTCAACTATGTTTCTGAAGAGATAGTATTTATTGGTTTTGGTATTGACGATCCAAAATATAGTGACTACAAAGGAAAAGATGTTAAAGGAAAAATATTGGTTGCATCTGGAGGGGAACCTTATGATGAGAATCAAAATTATCTAATCGGAGGAAAAAACAGATCAAAATGGTCAAACTCAAGAGAAGAAATAAGACTTAAGAAATCTGTTGCTAGAAAAAAGGGTGCGTTAGGGTTAATTCTTATTGACAATTATTTATTTAGAAGGTATAAATACAGACATCTAGACAGTGATTCTGGAAGAGGAGAAAAAAGAATGGCTCTCAGTAATGATGAAGAAAATAATTTTCAAGTGCTGTTATTTTCAGAAAAGCACAAAAATTTTCTAAAAAAAGATAATTTAAAGTTTACAATGAGCTTTAAAAAAAATGTTAAAAAATTCACAGCAGATAATGTAGCTGCTGTTATTGAAGGCTCTGTTTTTCCTAATGAGTATATTATTCTAACAGCTCATTTAGATCATGTTGGAATTCAGGATGGAGAAATTTACAATGGTGCGGATGATGATGGATCTGGAACAGTTGCAATGTTAGAAATTGCTGAAGCTTTTGCTTTAGCAAGAGATCAAGGTTATCAACCTAAAAGATCAATTATATTCTTACACGTAACAGCAGAAGAAAGAGGCTTGTTGGGATCTCAATATTATGCTGATTATGAACCTTTGGCACCCCTTAACCAGACGGTTGCAAATTTAAATATGGATATGATGGGAAGAGCTGACCCTGAAAGAGGGATAAAAAATCTAAATTACATCTATATTATTGGATCTGATATTCTTTCAGATGACCTTCACAATATAAATATGAATGCAAATAATAATCATGCGTTTCTAGAATTAGACTACAGATTTAATGATATTAACGATCCAAATCAATTTTATTTTAGATCAGATCATTACCACTTTGTAAAAAATAATATTCCTGCTATTTTCTATTTTAGCGGAGTACACGAAGATTATCATCAACCAACAGATACTGCAGAAAAAATCCTTTATGACATTTATAAGAAAAGAGTAAAACTAATATTTCATACGGCATGGGAACTTGCCAACAGAGAGGATAGAATAGAATTAAAATAAAAAAAAGCCCATAGAATTATGGGCCTTTTTATTCTTTGAATTTTTGCTATTACTCAGTGTCACCTTCAGCGTCACCTTCAGCATCGCCATCAGCGTCGCCATCAGTACCACCATCAGCATCACCATCAGTACCACCATCAGCATCACCATCAGTCACCAATCCTGGAGTATTACCTCCATCACCTTCTCCAGGTTCTGTAGTTCCATCTCCTTGGAATGCAAACATATAAACTAGTATTCCGATAACAATAGCTAAAATTACTAATACACCACTTTTTTTCATTTTATAATATTTTTTGGTTAGTATTGAGTCAAATATATATAAAAACCTTCAAATGTGCTAAAAATTAAGGCAATCTTAATTGTTTAAATAAAAAACTCTCAATTTCTTGAGAGTTTTTGGGTGGAAGACCGGATTCGAACCGGCGACCTCCTGAACCACAATCAGGCGTTCTAACCAACTGAACTACAACCACCATAGTTTAAGATTGCAAATGTAATTTTTTTGATTATTTCTGCAAAAAAGATATATAAATTATTTCAAGTTTAAAATACTATCAACAATTGGAAATCTGGAAGCAACAAAACCCTCAGCATAATCAACTCCGGTTAATCTACCCAAATCTCTTGCCCTATACTCAATACTTTCTAAGAAATTTTTAGTCGATATTGGTGTATCATGTACCTTATCATTTCCATCGTAAAATTGAGACTTAAATGCTTTAACAGAATTTAATTTAATATGAAAATAATCGCTAATATCGACAACGAAATCAGGTTGTAAATTTTTCCATTGTATGTAATGAAATATGTTAGTTGGCCTCCATGGATTTTGATCAACTCCATCTAAACTGGTTTTTATTTTTTTTAATCCACTCAAAAAACATGAATCAATTACTAATTGGGCTCCTTTTGGATGATCAATATGGCGATCATCTGGTGCATTACATAAAATAATAGCAGGCTTATATTTTCTTATAACTTCAATTAATTTTAATTGATGATCTTTATCGTTTTTAAAAAAACCATCATTAAAACCTAAATTATCTCTAAAAGAAACATTTAAAATTTTAGCAGCATTTTTAGCTTCATTTGCTCTAATTTCTTTATCACCTCTTGTACCTAACTCACCTCTAGTCAAATCAAGTATTCCAACTTTATTACCTTTTGCAATTTCTTTTGCAATCGTACCGGAACATCCTAATTCAACATCATCTGGATGAGCACCAATAGCTAAAATATCAATATTCATGAATAAAATTATTTACAATTAAAAAGCGCTTGATCAAAATCATACTTTATATCCGGAATATCTTCAATACCTACCGAAAATCTGATTAAATTATCTGTTATTCCCTGACTTAACCTATCCTCAGGCGTTAACAGATAATGAGAGGTTTCAGCTGGTGAAAGCATAGTACTTTCCACTCCAGCAAAACTCATAGACGGGTTAATCATCTTTAATGACTTTAAAAAAGTCTTTGGATCAATTTTTTTATTTAACTCAAAGGAAATAACTGCACCAAAGCCATTCATTTGCTTCTTTGCTATATCATGATTTGGGTGATTAGTTAGTCCTGGGTAATATACGCTATCAATAGATTTGCAGTCAACAAGATATTCTGATAATTCCATTGCATTTTTCTGTTGAGCAAAAAACCTAACAGAAAGTGTTTTCATACTCCTCTCGAGTAGCCATGTAGTATAATCACTTAAACTACCACCAATGTTCTTTGATAGATTCCAGATAATTTCTCTGTTTTCAGATGAAGAAGCAACTGCACCTGCGCAAATATCACTGTGACCACCAAAATACTTAGTAGCACTATGTATTATTATATCTATACCTAATTTATGGGGTTTTTGTATTAAAGGTGTTGCAAAAGTATTATCAATAAACGAAATTAAACCCCTATCTCTAGAAAGATCAGCAATTTTTCTAATATCTACCAGTTTTAGAAGAGGATTTGAAGGTGTTTCAATATAAATTGCCTTAGTGTTGGGTTTGATTTCCTTAACAAAACTATCAATATCTAAACCATTGGTAAATGAATATTCAATTCCATACCTTTTGAATTGAGCTTCAACGAGATTCCTTGTTCCACCATAAATATCATTTTGAAAAATAATATGATCACCAGAGTTTAAAAAAGCTAGCAAAGAGGTACTTATTGCAGCCATTCCTGATCCTAAAATTATTGCATCTTCTGTTTCTTCTAAAGCAGCTACTTTCTTTGCTAAATATTCTTGATTAGGTGTGGAACTATATCTCGGATATCTATCTAGCTCTTTATCAATATACTCGTATGAAGTTCCTGTATAAATCGGAGAAACAGAACCCCCAAACTGCTCATCAACAACACGTCCAGTGTGAGTACAAATAGTATTTAGACCCTTAAATTTTTTTTTATTAGACATGATCGGTCTAATTTAATGATTATTTTTTAAAAATTTCTTGTGCCAAGGATATGCTAACAAAGATAAAACCAGAACAATAGCTAGAGAAATAGCTATAAATACTATACTAATTTCTTGATCATCTTTTGCATATGAATGAAGACCTGCTAAATAAAAATTAACACCAAAATAAGTCATTATAATGGATCCAAAAGATAATACTGATGCAATTGTAAACGTCAAGTTGCCTTTGAGCCCAGGAATTAACCTCATGTGAATGACGAAGGCATAAACCATTATACTAATTAAAGCCCATGTTTCTTTAGGGTCCCATCCCCAGTATCTACCCCAGCTCTCATTAGCCCACATTCCGCCAAGAAAATTACCTATTGTAAGCATTACCAAACCAATAGTCATTGACATTTCATTTATAAGAACTAATTCTTTTATATTTAATTTAAGCTCCTGTACTTCAGATTTTAAGTATTTCTTTAAATTCACAAAAGCCATTAAAATCAAAGTAACTAATCCAAGTATCATACTAATTGTAAATGGGCCATAGCTACCTACTATAACCGCAACGTGTATCATTAACCAATAACTATCTAAAACTGGGACTAAATTAGCAATTGCTGGATCCATCCAACTCCAATGAGCAATCATTAATATCATTGAGGTAACAAATGTTGTAGAAGCCAAAGTCAACCCGCTTCTTATACCAAAAATTATTCCAAATAACATTGTAGCCCATGCAACATAAATCATAGACTCATATCCGTCGCTCCATGGAGCATGACCGGAAATATACCACCTTGAAATTAAACCTAAAGCATGAATAAAAAACAATAAATAAATTGAATATTTAGAGATTTTAATTATGATGTTAGTTATTGTTCCAATTATTGATATGTTTTTTGAAAATATTTGGATAATGAGTGCAATGAAAAGAATTGTACTTGCATAAAGGTACCAGCTAAATAAACTTTTAAAAATATCAAATCTATTATAGAGAATTTCTGCATCAACTTTATTTTTAGTTAACATTACCTCTGAACCATATCTTTGTTGGACACTTGTAATTGTTGCTAAAATTTCATCAGCTTCTATTTTAAAATCATTAATTTGTTTATCATTATGTTTCCCTTCTGGATTTTTTTGTTCGTTCAAATAATACAAGTATGTTCTGAAACCATCCTTGATGAAATTTGCATAGCCTGAATCAGTGAGGATTACCTCATTTGATCTTCTTTCACTTGGTGAAATCCATTCATTATTTTCATCATCAGGAATAGGGAAAATTTTTAAAGTTGTTCCATTTACAGCATTAAATAATAGATTAACTCGCTGATCTGTTTCTCTAAATTCTTTTTGAAATGCATTTGGTATAGCCGCCCTGTAAGCGTCTTCTAAATATTTGGCTAATTTATATTCTCCCGAAGGCTCAAAAAAATCAATCAATGCAAAATGTTTAGAACCTTTTACTTTGCCATTGTCAAGAGTATCTCCAATGATTGTTCTAATCGAATCTCCCTTTTTACTCTTCAAAAAAATCAAAGGGACTTCATACCATAAACGTGGATTTTCCTGCATAGACAAATAGACTTGATTAGAATCAAAATCTTTATAATGGTCTTTTTTACTTAATTTTCTAAGCAGTTCAGATGAATAGGTGTTAACAGGCATCATCCTTCCACCCAAGTCTTGAATTACTAATCTTCCAAACTTATCTGCTTGCGCTTTTGATGCTATATTTTTAGTTAATACAGAATCTATGAATTTTAAGTCACTTTCATTTGAACTATGAATTCCAAAACCTTGTGCATTAACAGAAACAGTAATTAAAATTAGCAATGAAGTTATTAACTTAGTTTTTTTGTTTCTGGTTATATCAAGTTGTTTTTTCAATGAATCAAACCTTGTAAATCTAGCAAAAAGAATAACTGTTAGACCAATATATAATAATATGTAACCTATGTAGGTTATTAGGGTGCCCCAAAAGTCATGATTTACAGACAATATTGTTCCTTTCTCATCTGGATCAAAGGATGCTTGAAAAAACCTGTAACCTTTATAGTTTAAAATATTATTCATAAAAATTCTATACTTAAAATCTTCATCTTCTGGGTCTAAAACCGTCACTTCACTAGCAAAAGATGAATAACTCTTCTCTGTCCCGGGATATTTTTCTGCGATAAAATCACGTAATTTAATACTAAATGGAAGATCATAAACTTTAGAGCCATATCTCATTGTGAAATTTTGATTTCCTACAGTGAAGGTTTTATATGGGTTATTAGTTCCTTTACCACCAAGAAGATTAACTATTTTTGACTCTTCAGTTGTTGAAATCAATAGCCTCAAACCATCTTGATCTGATTTTAATAACTCAGATTTTTTTTTGATATCAAAAACCCCTTTTATTACAGGGTTAGGAAAAACTAACTGCTGATTATTTATAATATATCTGGCTCTAAGATTTAAACGTTCAGTGGAGTTCTTATTTAAAAAACCCTGTGTCATTGATGCCATAACCAGGTATTCAGCATCGTAAGGAGAATTTATGTAGAGATCACTATTCTCATCAAAGGAAATGTTTACTGCCCCCTCAATATAATTATTTAGAGTGTATAATGTTCCGTGAATATTTTTTGTAGCACCATCCTTTAAGAAATGGTTGTGAGGCATTCCTCCTGCTGACTCAACAATTTTTAGGAAGTAATCTCCATTATCATCAAAAATAACATCCTCTTCAGCTCCTTGAATAAATTCGGTTAATTGAATCGAAATTGGAGTACCACCATATTCAGTATTAATTGAGAATTTATTATCCATTCTACCAGAAAAATCAACCTCCTCATTTAGAACTCTTCTCATTAGCTGACCATTAACTTCATAATCACCATCAATATTTATTTCCAAATAAGTTTTTTCTGAAAGAAAAGAATTCTCAGTAGCTCCTTCACGAATACTCATTACACCTTCAAAACTTATATATCTTGTAATAAATGCACCGAGTAAAATAAAAATCCATGAAAAATGTAAAATAAGTACTGGCCATTTTCTTTTGCTAAAAAGATTATACTTAAAAATATTTCCAATAAAATTGATTACGAAAAAAAGCATTATTGCTTCAAACCACCATGCATTATAAATCAAATTCCTCGTGTACGCTGTTGGTGAGGTTTCTTGACCAGCATCAAGGAAAGTTCCAATAGCCATTGCGACCACAAATACAATAAATAGTATTCCAGTTAATCTGTTAGATGATAAAATTTTAACAATAGTGTTTAAAATTTTTATTAGTGTATTCATTGGATTTTTATGGGTTACAAATTTAATACCATTTTAACTTTTTTTGTACCTAATTATATTATTTATTTTGTAAATTTTAATTAATCATTTTTAACATGATAAAAGTTACTATTATTGGCTCAGGAAATGTTGGTTCTCACTTGGTGAATTTATTTTATAAATCAAAGAGATTATCTCTAAATGAGTGGTATTCAAGATCATTAGATTATGACCCCAGAGTTAAAGTTGTTAATGAAATAGACAAGCTTAGTGATTCAGACATTTACATAATTTGTGTAAATGATGATTCTATTTCAAAAATCAGTGAACAAATGAATGTTTCAGGAAAATTTATAGTTCATACATCCGGAAGTACTTCATTTAAAGTAATAAGCAGTAAAAATAGAAGAGGTGTATTCTATCCGCTTCAAACATTTTCAAAAGAAAAAGAGTTAAAATATTCTGAAATTCCAATTTGTATTGAAGCCGAAAATGATTTAGATTTAGCCAAACTTAAAGAGTTAGCTAGAATTATTGGATGTAAATATTATGAGATAAATTTTCAAGAGAGAAAAACCCTCCACCTAGCTGCAATAATTACAAATAATTTTACTAATTATTTGTTTTCTATTTCCAAAGAATTGGTAGAGTCTAAAAATCTTGATTTTAATATTTTAAAACCCCTAATTAATGAAACAGTTAATAAAATTCATAAATTAGACCCTGATAAAGCGCAAACTGGACCTGCAAAAAGAAATGATAAAAAAATCCTGAAGATGCATGAGCAAATGATTATTGATGAAAAGAAAAAAAATTTGTATAAAATTATTAGTGAAATGATTAATGAAAAATATGGAAACTAATTATAAAGAAAAATTGATAAACATAAAAGCTTTTATTTTTGATGTTGATGGCGTCCTAACTGATGGAAGCCTACTTATTAGTGAGTCTGGAGAATTATTAAGATCAATGAACGTAAAAGATGGTTTTGCTATGAAATTTGCAATTGACAATGGATATAAAATTGGAATTATTTCTGGGGGCTCAAATAAAGCAGTCAAAACAAGGTTAGCAAAATTAGGTATTGAAGAAATTCATTTAAAATCTCATGATAAAATAATTCACTTCAATAATTTTTTAAAAAAATATAATTTGTATTCAGAAAATATTTTAGTAATGGGAGATGATATCCTTGATATTCCAATTATTAAAGCTGCAGGTGTGGGATGCTGCCCACAAGATGCTGTTCCGGAAGTAAAGTTATCTTCAGACTATGTTTCTCAAAACATGGGTGGAAAGGGATGTGTAAGAGACGTTATAGAACAGGTTATGAAGATTCAAAATAAATGGATTTAAATAAATTTAAATGGAATAGAGGGTACACAATTCTAATTCTGATAAACACTATTTATTTTTTAATTTTTTTATATGTAACTAATAACTTTTAGTTATGAATTCAATAGATTGGCTTGTTTTAATAATTACATTAATCACAATTGTTGTTGTTGGGACTGTAAAGACTTCTGGTTCAAAAACCGCTAAGGAATATATTAAGGCTGGTAATAATGCAAAATGGTGGACTATTGGACTTTCTGTAATGGCTACCCAAGCTAGTGCTATCACCTTTTTATCAACTCCAGGGCAGGCGTTTAATGATGGCCTTGGATTTGTTCAATTTTATTTTGGTTTACCGATAGCTGTTGTTATTGTATGTATGGTATTTATACCAATATATCATAAATTAAAGGTTTATACAGCTTACGAATTTTTAGAAAATCGTTTTGATCTAAAAACACGATCCCTGACCGCTATGCTATTTTTAATCCAAAGAAGTCTTTCGGCTGGTATTACAATATTTGCCCCTGCAATAATTCTTTCGACCGTTTTAGGATGGGATTTATTTTTAACAAATATCATATTAGGTCTTTTAGTTATTTTTTACACTGTTTCTGGTGGAACAAAAGCTGTAAACTATACACAAAAATATCAAATGGGAATAATATTTATGGGTCTTGTGATAGTACTTATAATAATATTAAATCTTCTTGATTTACAAGAAGTCAATTTCTCCAAGGCTTTGGAAATTGCTTCTATTAATTCTAAAATGGAAGTATTAGATTTTTCTTTTGATTTAGAAAATAGATATACCATATGGAGTGGGATTATTGGTGGGACATTTTTGATGCTATCTTACTTCGGTACTGACCAAAGTCAGGTTCAAAGGTATCTTTCAGGAAAATCATTGCGAGAAATGAGACTAGGAATGATTTTTAACGGAATATTTAAAATACCTATGCAATTTTTTATCCTTTTTATTGGAATCATGGTATTCGTTTTTTATCAATTCAACCTCTCCCCGCTCAATTTTAATCCACAAGGAGAAAAAATAATTTCAGGTACTAAATATGAAACACATTATAAATCTTTAGAAAGAAATTTAAAAAATAATTTTGAGGAAAAGATAATTCTGTATAATGATTTTTTTGAAAGTAAAGATATGATTGTCAAAGAAAAAATTGATCTATTAAATTATAATGAATCTGAAATAAGGGATGCAGCAAGACTAATCATTGAAAAAGCAGCAGATGAAAATAAAATAAAGACCGAAACTAATGATAAAGATTATGTGTTTATTAATTTTATATTAGAAAATTTACCCTCAGGTTTGGTTGGTTTATTACTGGCTGTTATCTTGAGTGCGGCGATGTCATCAACATCGAGTGAAATTAATGCATTAGCTACTACTACCAGTATTGATATTTTAAAGAGAAATTTCAAAAATATAAATGAGGATAATATAGTTTTTTATACAAAATTGTCAACATTTTTTTGGGGTCTTTGTGCAATTGGAATAGCATCAGTTGCATACCTTGCTGATAATTTAATTCAACTAGTAAATATAATCGGCTCAATATTTTATGGAAATGTATTAGGTATATTTTTAATTGCATTTTTCATAAAAAAATTTAAATCAAATACGGTATTTATTTCAGCAATAATAACTCAGATAATAATAATTATAGCTTGGTTTTATAACTGGATGCCATTCCTTTGGCTAAATGTTTTTGGTTGTCTTACCGTTATAGGAATATCCTCTATTATTTGGGCAATTCGTAGTTATTTAATAGATTACCAAGACTGGGATATATAATAGTTTTACTCGTTTGGCTTTTAATTCAACTTAAATTGAAAGGTTTTAATTGCCGATTTTCCAACACCAGGCTCGCCGATTAAAATTGGATTATTTTTTTTTCTTCTGCTTAAAATTTGTGATACACTTCGGATTTCAATCTCTCTTCCAATTGTCGGGAAAGAATGTTTGACCATTCAGAAATAGATTTTTTATTCATTTTGACATAACTCTGATTATCAGACTTTATAGCATCTTCTAATGATTTATTTGCAGCATCAATTGCATCTGCGAATTTATTGTTAGCCGCCATAACTAAAGACTGTTGTCTGAAATGATAGAATCTTGGCTTATCAAACATTTCTATTGCTTTATTAATCCATTCTAAAGCTAAATCTAGATTAATATTTTCTTGCCTGTAAAAAACAGCTGCCGCATAATAATCAGAAGCTTTTGGATTTTCACTTAAAACATTATTAATATCTTTTTCAACCATTGATCTTGTAGGTACATCAATTTTAATATCAACAGATGTATTTTCCCACGAAATTGTCATATTCACATCGTTATTGGTTAAATCGTCAAAAGAAATGGTAAATGTTTCAACAGGTTTATTGATTTTTTTAACGTCAAAAGTAGAACTAAAAACTATTTTATCATCAGACCAGTCTCTTGGAACTCCCCAAAGGTCTACGTCAGAATAGAACATAATTGTCCAATTATTTTGATTTGGAATTGAAAAAATTGAATATGAACCTGCCATAATTGTTTTATTATCTATAATAACATCAGTTGAAAAGCTGATTTTTGTGCTATTATCTGCTCCAGTCCTCCAAATTTTATCAAAGGGAACCAAATTTCCGAAAATTTCCCTTCCCCTCATTGATGGCCTGCTATATTTTACCTCAAACTCTGTTAAACCTACCAATTGCTTAATCTCTGTTGCTGGGCTAAATCTTGGTGTATTAATTTGTGAAAAACCTGAATAACCAATAAATAATAATATTGTAAAAATAAATGCTCTCATTTCTAATAAATAATTTTTATATTCGACTTAAGTTTTCAAATTTAACGAAATAATTATGAATAAGTATATAATAGAATTTATAGGAACTTTTTTTCTCATTCTAATTATTGGAATGACCGGAAATCCAATAGCTATTGGTCTGGGGTTAGCTATTTTAATTTATATGGGGGCTCATATTTCAGGAGCACATTATAATCCTGTGGTCAGTCTTGCAATGTTGATTAACAAACAAATTAACTTTAAAGGTTTCCTGATGTATGTATTAAGTCAAATTTTGGGATCAATTGTTGCCACATACACAATTATGAAAATAAGTAAAGAATCTTTTACTGTCATTTCTCCTCAATTAGACGATAGAATAAGTTTTTTTACAAGCGAAATTTTATTTACTTTTTTATTAGTATTTGTTATTTTAAGCGTTGCACTAAGTGAAAAACTTAAAGGTAATCAGTTTTTTGGTTTAGCAATCGGTTTAACAGTGACAGCTGCAGCATTTTCCGTAGGTGATGTTTCAGGTGCTGTCCTTAATCCGGCAGTTAGTTTTGGACCTTCATTCTTTAGTTTATTTGAATATATTTTTACGGAGATAATCGGAAATTCTGAAATTATAGAATATTTTGAACTTTCCAAGAAAAAACTATACTCACATCAATTTTTTGGTTATTATTTAATCTCTACAGTAGTTGGTTCAGTTATTGCATCATTTCTTTACAAAAAAGTTAATAGTTGATGCATCTTGAAGAGGAAGATATTGAAAATCTTGATAAAGTTTACAGAATTAATTTAATTAATTCTTGTTCTGGATATAAATCAGCTAATCTCATAGGTACAGTCTCAGATGAAGGAATAAAGAATTTAGCTATCTTTAGTTCAACAACACATCTTGGATCTAATCCTCCTCTATTGGGTTTCTTTTTAAGACCAACAGAGATTGTTCCAAGGCACACTTATCTTAACATTAAACAGAATTCATACTATACTATAAACTCAGTTCAGTTAAAATTCGCTGACAAAGCTCACCATACTTCAGCAAAGTACGATAAAGAAATTTCTGAATTTGATATTACTAAAATAAAACCTGAAAAAATAAATAATTTTCCCGCCCCATATGTAAAATCTTCGTCTATTAAGATTGGAATGAAGTTTGTAGAGGAGATAAAAATTAATTATAATAAATCAAGGTTAATTGTGGGTAAAATAGTAGAATTAAATGTTGATGATGATCTTATCAACGCGGATGGTTTTATCAATTTGAGTGATGCTAAAGTCGCAACTATCAGTGGCTGTGATGGTTATTCGTTTCCAAAATCAAATTCAAGAAAAGGATATCAGAAACCTCAAAATAGTTGAAAAAAACATTTTTACCCGAAAAAATATGTCCAATCTGTAAATTACCCTTCAAATGGAGAAAGAAGTGGAAGAGGGATTGGGATAATGTGATTTATTGTAGCAAAAAATGCAGTAAAATTGGAAGAGGCAAACTTAATATTTCCTAATCAACTTTTTGAAAAATCTCCACTTTTCAATAAAAATGTTAAAACATTTTTAATTGAAGAACACCTTTTTTTTAAGCACTTTAAATTCCATAAAAAAAAGATTTTTTTTCACAGAGTTAGTATGAAAAAGTACTTTGATTATTGTTTGGCTAACTTTGATAATATTGAATATGTGGAATCCTGTAATGAAAATTCTGATATCAGAGTTCTATTAAATACGCTTTTAAAAAAAGGCATCAAGAAAATCAATTATATAGATCCTTGTGACAACTGGCTAAATAAAAGAATAAAAGAATTTAGTAAATCAATTAATATTAACATCATTGAATCACCTCAGTTTCTAAATTCTAACGAGGAAAACTTAACTTTTTTCAACCCAGACAAAAAAAAGTATTTTCAAACCAGTTTTTATAAACTACAAAGAAAAAAAATGAACATTCTTATGATTGGTGATAATCCTGAGGGTGGTAAATGGACCTATGATGATGAAAACAGAAAAAAATATCCTAAAAACAAAATACCGCCAAAGATTAGTTACCCAAAGGATGAAACAGCATATGTTGAAGATGCAAATTTGTATATAAAAAATAATTTTAAAAACAATTATGGGTCACTTAATCAAAAAATAAACTACCCAACAGATTTTCAGACAGCCAAAAATTGGTTAAGTAATTTTTTAAAACATAGATTTATTGAATTTGGAGATTACGAAGATGCAATCGTCCAAAATGAATTAATATTGAATCATAGCGTGCTTTCCCCTTTGATTAATTGTGGATTATTAACGCCATCCTATGTGGTTAATGAGTTAAACGAATATGCAACTAAAAAAAACATTCCTATTAATTCATATGAAGGAATAATTAGACAAATTATAGGTTGGAGAGAATTTATTAGAGGTGTATACATTTCTAAAGGGGGGGTCGAGAGAACTAAAAATTATTGGGGTTTTACAAAAAAAATGCCTGACTCTTTTTATACTGCCACAACAGGTGTTAAGCCAGTAGACGATTGTATCAATAAGCTAAATGATAGTGCCTATTTGCATCACATAGAAAGATTAATGGTGCTTGGTAATTTTATGTTTTTGTGCGAAATAAATCCAGATGATGTATACAAATGGTTTATGGAATTATTTATTGACTCATACGACTGGGTAATGGTTCCAAATGTTTATGGAATGAGTCAGTTTGCTGATGGTGGATTAATGTCTACAAAACCATATATAAGTAGT
>MDTC01136522.1_pt1 | contig 18686 bp, 17 predicted proteins | sample 811181 | NCBI WGS metagenome assembly MDTC01 (sample SAMN05326644, study PRJNA326480) | marine metagenome | isolation source: seawater | place: Pacific Ocean: North | collected 2011
ATTAAGGGAAGTCATCGCCGCCGCCGTCGCGGCCGAAGACGCCACAACAGCCCCAGCACGCGCCGGATCGGCATCCGGCCTAATCCGTTCCGTAGAACCTGCGTCCTACATCATCCGCGAAATCATGTCCCGAGCGGAAGACATCCTCAAAAACCGCCCACAAACGCTGCTGGGTAATTAAGCCCGGGACGAGAAGAAATGAGTCCCTTCCCCCGTCGCGGGGGAAGGTTAGGATGGGGGAAACGCCTCCCCCAAGTAATCGTCCAAATCCGATACCCGCTTGAACTCCCCTACAGTCTTCAAGAACTCTTCCAGACTCCCTGAGCTTTCCTCCAGTGCTTCCAGCTGGTCGCCTATCGGACTGATTGATCCAACCCCGGTGGCATAAGAGCCGTGAAAGGCGAAGAATGCCTGGTTGAGTTTGCGGATGAAATAACCGTTGTCTTCCATGAATTGCCGCCGGTCGTTCATGTAGGATTCCGCCTCCACGCTCTGCCCGTTGGCCAGCATTTCTTCGGTGGTCAGGCGCGTCTCTCGCATCTCCGAATTGAAGTCAAACTCGTCCGGGTCCAGATCGTCATCTGGGCTAGCCGGCTCGCGGTTAACCATTTCTCCGGTCATCGCTGTAAAAGCCCGGTCACCGATCAGCTCACCGCCAATACTTGCTGCAGTCTCGTTCAGGGTGGTCATGTCGCCGCTGTCCCAGAAGTGTTGCCCCAGGGGCTGGAAGAAGAACCAATGATGCAACCATTCGTGGGCCGTGATGATCAAGGAGTCATGCAACGACATGGAGTCCGACACCACGCTGGGGTAGGTGGCGACCCCACCGGTGCTGACTATCAGCGCCGATACATCATCTTCCAGGAAGATAAGCTCCTCCAGCTCGTCGCGCACCGAGCTTGATAGACCCGGTTTCAAAAGGGTGGAATCTATCTGGACGATACGGTCCCTGGGCGAAGTGATCAAGGCCCCAGGCGACGCCGCATAGACCACGTCTACCGGCGGAAAGATGACTCCTATGCGGGACGAGAACCCTTCTTCGACGAGAATCGAACTGATTTCCGACTCCATGGTCTCTTCCACATCCGATTGTATGTCCCGGCGCCGCTTTTCCAATTCTGCAATCAGTTCTGAATTATCAGACTCTGAATCCCGATCCAGGTCTCTAATCCGAGTCTTCAGGTCAAAGAATTCCTGGGCTTGAGCAATCCTGACTTCCCGGGGCGGCTCCGAGTTCCATGGGAGAATGCCGTTGAACTTGTGGATCCACTTGTCAGAGAAGTTCTGCAACTCCCAACGCAGCAGGCTGTACTTGTGCGGCCCAATTGCCACGGCACTAGGGGACGGGTTATCACCGCCCTGCACGGCGCCTAGCAACACCAACACAATTACCGAGGGCAAGAAAAGTCGTTTGGTTATAGTAAACACGTTCTAAAACAAAACCCAGCTGTGCTGGCTGGCTGGCCAGTTAGGCTAGGACTCGGTAGCGGTAACTGGACTCCAGAAGATCACCTTCTTCGAACCGGTTGAAACGCAGCGGAGAGATATCCACGCTGTTGGATACACCCTCTACGATAAGTTCAGCCATGGTGACACCGATCATGGGGGAGAGCTTGAACCCGTGGCCGCTGAAACCAACGGCGCAGTAGAGGCCTTCAATACCAGGCACCGCGTCCAGAATGGGATGCCAGTCGGGAGTGGTGGTGAACAGCCCAGACCAGCCGCCCCTAAAATACGCGTCTTCCATGGCGGGGATCCGGTTGGCCAAACGGCCCAGAGCGCTGGCCATCTCATCCATGTCCACACCCTGGTTATAGGTCTCCAGGTCGACTTCTTCCTCTGGTCCAAATCCCATCATGGTCAAAGAACTGCCGTCAGGCCGGAACGAGAACGACTGGGCGATATCGCCAACCGTGGGGTGCAGCGGCAGTTTATCCACCGGCCGTGTCAGGGACGCCACCTGATGCCGCACCGGCACCAACGGAACATCGACACCCATATCACCAAGCACCTGCTTCGACCAGGGTCCAGCGGCTACGACAGCTATCGGTGTCTCCACCCGGCCTTCAGCGGTTACCACAGCCTTGACTCGACCGCCCTCAACCTCGATGGACGTGGCCGGGTTGCGCAGTGAGATCTCTGCTCCCATCTCCCTGGCTCGCACTCCGTATGATGTGGTGACCATATAGGGATCGGCGTAGCCTGATTGGGGTTCCCAGGCCATGAACTCGTCTTCATATACAGCGACCATTGGCGCGATGTCCTCAAGATCGGCTGCAGTCACTCGCATGGTATCTATGCCCAGTCCGTATTGCATGGACACGTTTCGGGCCAGGCCTACACTATCCTCAGCCGTCACCACCACCAGGTAGCCGGTCTCCACGAACCCCGATTCGCCGCCCACCACTTCCTTGAAGTTGCTGAAGATACCCAGGCTCTCCCACGCCATGATGGCAGTCACCGGGTTGGAATAATGCATCCGGCAGATGGCCTGGGAACGACCCGTTGACCCCGAGCCAAGCACGTCCTTCTCCAAGAGCAAGGTGTCGGTCACGCCCAATCTGCCCAAATTGAACAGCAAGCTTGTGCCAATAACCCCACCACCAACGATTACCACATCAGCCGTAGATTTCATTCTCAAATGCCCCTGGGGTACGTTGTTCGGAACCCTTACTTTTATGACTATACAGGCATCGAAGTTTCATGAGAATACGATGACCAGCTGGCCAGCGGCCGATTTATGACAATTGAGGGTAATTCTGTTTTTCGTGCGTGCCTGTTGACAGGCATTTTTGGTGAGAGTAGACTCTAATGCAATGTTTAAGGTGAACGGTAACCCCTGCGCCTCTTGTTGTACCTGTATCTGTTACATAGGGATCAGGTAATCCGCGCCGTTTAACCAAATAACACGACTAGGAACCCTTGGAGCCCGCCAGTTCATGTGAGATTGGTGGGTTTTTTTTATTTGCCCAAAACTTTGGAGGACACGTTGACTAGCAATACCTCGACCGGATCAGAAAAAAGCCTGGAAGCCATCTATAGTGAGAGCTTGGAACTAGCCAAGAAGTCTCAAAGCATCATTCCCTTCATGGACGACGAGATTGTGCGGTTGGAGGAGGAGTCGGCGAAGTTTGTGGCGGGCGAACTGGAAAATACGGAGTTCACACCCTTCCGTTTGAAGCAGGGTGTCTACGGCCAACGTCAGGCCGATGTACAGATGATCCGCATCAAACTTCCAGGCGGTATCATCAGTACCGAAGCCATGGAAGCTCTGGGCGTGTTCACTGAGAAGTACGCTCCTCTGGGCAAGGGACACATCACCACCAGAGAGAACTTCCAATTCCACCATATACCACTGGATCAGTGCCCCGACGCACTAAGACTGCTCGGCGCGGCCGGAATGAGCACCCGCGAAGCCTGCGGAAACGTGGTGCGTAACGTTGTGGGATCACCTATGTCCGGTGTCTGCACCTCCGAGGTTTTTGACCCCACCCCTTACCTGGCGGCATTCGTCAGGTTTGCGGTGCGACACCCGATTACCCAGGCATTCCCCCGCAAGTTCAAGAGCGCCTTTACCGGCTGCGACGACCATGACCATGTCGCCGCCGCCATCCAAGACCTCACCTATGTCTCCCAGATCAAGGTGGTAGACGGTGTGGAGAAGCGTGGCTTCAAGGTCTTCGTCGCTGGTGGTACGTCCATCATGCCCCGGTTGGCCAAGCCCCTGTACGAATTCCTACCTGAGGAAGACATCCTCCGGTTGGCCCTGGCCTTATTCACCGTCTTCAACAAAGCCGACATGCTTCGCAAGAACCGCATGATGGCCCGCTTGAAGGTCCTGGTAGACCGGATTGGACTAGATGAGTTCAAGACCATGGTCGAAGCCGAACTGGAAAAGATCGGCCCCATCGACCCGACACCATACATGGACGTTGAAGAGATATTAAAGGAGAACCCTCCTGCATTGTCTCCCAACGCCGCCAACGGTCACGACCACGGCGTAGACTATGCAAAGTGGCGTGAGACCAACGTGGAAGCGCAGAAACAAGACGGCTACTTCGTTGTTCACATCAAGCCGGACCGCGGCAACATCACCGCTTCCCAGTTCCACTCCCTGGCCACCATCATGGGCAAGTACACCAGTGGCCGGGCGCGGGTCAGTCAGGAACAAAACCTGCTCCTGCGGTTCATCCCAGAGCATCTACTACACGAAGTGTTCGACGAACTGACCAAGACTGGTCTGGCAGAAGCCGACGCCAATTCCATCAGCAACGTGGTCTCATGCCCTGGCACAGATAGCTGCAAGCTGGGCATCACCTCATCGATGGGTCTGGCTGGGGCTCTTAAACAAGAGATTCAAAGCTGGAACGGCCTGACAGAGGACGAGGGCGTCAATGACATTCGCATCAAGATGAGTGGCTGCCCCAACGGTTGTGGCCTCCACCACATCGCCAACATCGGCTTCCACGGCGCCGCCACCAAGGGTCCCGACGGTGAGCAGGTCCCCGCCTACGAGATGTTCCTCGGCGGAAACTACGGTGACGTCAACGTCCAGGACTCCAGGATTGGAACTCGGATTCCCCGAATCAAGATTCCGGCCAAGTCCGTCCCTGGCGTGTTGAAGCAGGTCGTCACTTATTACAAGGACAACCGCTCTGACGGCGAGAAGTTCAACCAATTCTTGGACCGTGTCGGTCTGGAAGAGGTGACGGAAGTCGCCCAGAACGCGGAGCAAGCTCTAGCCGATGCCACCCCCGCTTCTGATCTCTACGTGGACTGGGAACGTACCAACATATACAAGCTGGAACGGGGCGAGGGCGAGTGCTCCGTATAGAGCATCACTGATTTGGCAGCTTCAAGTCCATCTGCTCTTGCAGGAAAGACAATCGCTTACGTCGAGGCCCGCATGCTCTCTGAGATGGGGGCCTTGATTGAACGTCATGGAGGGGTGCCCTACCCCGCTCCGGTGCTCCAGGAGATACACCTCGGCGACACTGCCGAGGTGATACGACTGGTGGATGACATCTGCTCCGGCACGGTGGAGGTGATGGTATTCCAGACCGGCGTGGGCAGCAAAGCCCTCTTCGATAGCGCCGCGTCCCAAGGCCGTGAGGCTGAGTTACTGGATGCGCTAACCTCCGCGACCGTCATCGCCCGCAGCCCCAAACCTGCGGCCATACTGCGCCGCTATAAAGTCCACATCGACCACATGCCGCCCGAGCCCTTCACTTCAGCCGACCTGCTAACGGCCATCGAGGGGCTGGATCTGTCAGGTAAGAACGTGGCGGTGCAGGCTTACGGTGGACCCAACAAAAAGCTGACCCAAGCCCTGGAAGCTCGCGGCGCCACAGTCCGTGAAATCTCTCTCTACACCTGGGGATTGCCCGAGGATGTCTCTCCCGTATTGGCCCTGATAGACGCCCTGGCAGACGGCAAGATTGATGCATTGGCGTTCACCAGCCAGATTCAGATAGGCAACCTGCTGTCGATAGCCAAGCAGGCGGGCAAGGAAGAGTCACTCAAAAGAATCTTGGCTGAAGGGCCTGGAGTGGTTGCTTCGGTGGGGCCAGTCTGCACTGAGCGGATGCTTGAGGCTGGGTTCAGAGTGGATGTTGAGCCGGATCACCCCCATATGGGCAATCTCATACTGGCAATGGCGGAACGCCTCAACCCCAACTAAATTCAGTTGCCGACCTATAAAAACGGGCGTCCCGATTTTATTTCACAATCTGAGAGAGGGGTTTAGCTTTTAATCCAGCGTTTAAACCGGTCCCAGGGAGACTCGGCGTCATCTTCAATAGATTCCCCGCGCCACCTTTTTTCCATGGATATGTTTCTGGGTGTGATGAAAAAGAGCAGATAACCGACCACCAACAGAGCTAGCCCCACCCAGATCAAAACCCAAATCTGCAGCAAGGCGGTCACAACGAACACCACCAAGCCGGTCAATAGGATCTTCCCTGGGGTTATAGCAGGCCGACGCCCACTGCTGGGGTTATAAGAGGGTGCCGGTTTCTCAGCCTCAGCAGCTCTGCGCGCTGCCCTTGGCCGGTCTTCCAGAGGTTTTTCTGCTACGGATCGAGATTCTTCAGGCGCAGACTCGCCAGCATTCTTGAGAATCTCTTCAATCTCTTTTTGGTACTTATCTTGCATAAATGATAGGTGCCGTAGTCTCAGATTCCATGGTCGCTTTAATGAACCGGAATCCGCTGCCGGATGCCCCGGTTCCAAGCACCGTCAACCACCACACAACACGTATACTCACGCCTAATTGTGACTCATATTGGCTCAAAAAACAACTACAAAAGGTAAGCGACCCATCGAGCCTAGCCAGGCGTGAGCACCGGACATAATTTGATTAACTCTTAATCATTCTTGAGCGGTTCGTAACGTCCGATGCGCCCGGTGACCATGAATATCACCCTTTCAGCGATATTGGTTGCCCGGTCGGCAATCCGTTCAAGGTCGTGGGCCACCCACAGGAAATGAGTGGACGCCTCAATGGTCTTGGGATGCTCTCCCATGTCCAGGAATATCTGGTGACAAACATCATCGTAGAGGGTATCCACTTCATCGTCCGAATCCCAAACGTCGTTGGCCAGGTCTGTATCTCGATCCACCAACGACTGCAGGCTCCGGCGTAACATGACCGTACCCGCTTTGGCCATCAGTGGGAGTTGGGGAGGGGTTTCCATCGGCACGTCATCGCCGATGATCATGCAGATCTTGCCGATTCCCTCGGCGTAATCTCCCATCCGCTCCAGTTCAACGGCGATATGTAATACGGACAAGAGTGTCCTGAGATCGATGGCCAGGGGCTGCTGGGTAGCGATGAGGTTGATGCACTTCTCTTCCAATTCAAAGCGCTTCTCATCGATCTGGTCATCCTCGGCAACAACCTCGTAGGCAACGGCCAGGTCGCGCTTTTCCAGGGCTTCCATGGACTTGATGATGGCCTTTTCAACCAACTCGCCCAAATCGACCAACTCGGCCTGTAGCTCTTCAAGACTTCGATCGAAATCAGCTCTAACCACCTAGCCCTCCTTGCCAGCCAGATTGGAGTACCACCGGCTTGCAGGCGAAATCCGCTCTAACCATCTCGCACCTCTTGCCTAGCCAAACCTTCCGGTTATATAGGCCTCAGTCCGTTCATCCTCAGGGTTGGTGAATATCTGACGGCTCTCGCCGAACTCCACCATGAAACCAACCCTTGCCTCTTCCACCATCAAGAAGGCCGTGTAGTGGGAGACACGGGCCGCCTGCTGCATGTTGTGGGTCACGATGATTATGGAATAATCCTCGGACAATTCCCGCATCAACTCTTCAATGGCCAGGGTCGCTATGGGGTCGAGGGCTGAACACGGCTCATCCATCAGGATGACCTTTGGTTCGACCGCCAGCGCCCGTGCGATGCAGAGTCGCTGCTGTTGGCCACCGGAGAGGGCCAAGGCGCTGGTCTTCAGCCGGTCCTTGACCTCATCCCAGAGGGCCGCCCGAACCAGTGACCGCTCTACGATCTCATCCATGTCACCCTGGAAACCGTTGATGCGGGGGCCAAAGGCGACATTGTCGTAGATGGACTTGGGAAATGGGTTGGGCCGCTGAAACACCATGCCGATCAGGTAGCGTATCTCGGTGGGATCGACTCCCCGGCCGTAAAGGTCCAGGCCGTCAAACATCACCTGACCTTCAACCCTGGCCGAAGGTATCAGGTCGTTCATGCGGTTGAAGCAGCGGAGCAGGGTGCTCTTGCCGCAACCAGACGGCCCGATGATCGCCGTTATTCGGTTCCGCGCCACGTCCAAATTGACGTCTGTTACAACCTTTTTGGTGTCGTAAAAGACGCTCAGGCCGCGACTCTGAAGGATTGGATCCTGGTCTTGCAATATATCTTCTATCCCCTCTGCAAGTGAGCTATAGGAATCGGCCTAGCAATCCGATCAACCTTCCCATTTATTCTGGAATTTATTGCGCAGTATCACCGCACCCGCGTTCATCACCAGGAGAATAACCAGCAACACGATTATACCGGCCGCCGCCGCCTCCGGGAATCCTTCCTGTGGGCGTGATGTCCAGTTGAAGATCTGGATGGGCAGCACCGTAAACCGGCTAAGCGGGCTGTCCGGCGTGAAGGGCACAAATGTCAGAGCGCCCATCGCAATCAGAGGCGCAGTCTCGCCGATGGCCCGGCTGACCGCCAGGATCACCCCGGTCAAGATACCTGGGAACGCCTGGGGGATCACCATGTGCCAGATGACCTGCCACCGGGTGGCTCCCAGACCGTAGGCTGCTTCCCTAAGTGACGGAGGAACCGCCCGCACCGCTTCACCCGAGGCCACGATCACTATCGGCAGCACCAGCAGGGCCAAAGTGAATCCACCGGCCAGGATGCTCTTGCCCAAGTGAAGACTGTGAACAAATATCTGCAACCCCAGGATTCCGTAGACGATGGACGGCACACCAGCCAGGTTGGCGATATTTATCTTGGCTATCCGGGCAAATTTGCTCCGTGCGGCATACTCCTCCAAGTAGATCGCCGAGGCAACACCCAGCACAAACGAGACCGATCCCGCCACCATCACCACGTAGATACTGCCCAGGATAGCCGCCTTAATTCCCGCTTGATCCGGGTGCCTGGAGGCAAAGCTGGTCAGGAAACTCCAACTGATGCCGGTGATGCCTTGGATAAACAGGTAGGCCAACAACACGGCCAACATGCCCAGCGCAATCAACACCGATAGTACACACAGTCCGTAAAAAGCGCGGCCCATCCATTTGCGGCGAGACCTTCTCCTCTGGAATTCTGTCTGGGAGATCACGGCCATTACTCGTACTCCTCCCGGAACCGGCTGACCACGAACTGGCTCAACAGGTTCATCAAGAGGGTTATGGTGAATAGCAGCAGGGCCACAGCGAAGACGGTCTTGAACTCTATGGACCCGGCCGGCGCATCGCCCTGGCTGACCTGCACTATATAGGCGGTCATGGTCTCGATGGGAACAAACGGGTTTAGCGTGAATGTCGGGTTCTGTCCGGCGGCGATGGTCACGATCATGGTCTCACCGATGGCCCGGGAGACCGCCAAGATAAATGCCGCAACGATTCCGGACAAAGCAGCCGGAACCACCACCAACGTGGAGACTTCCAACTTGGTTGATCCCAGAGCGTAGGCGCCCTCCCGCAGGTTTCTGGGCACAGACCGCATGGCATCTTCGCTGAGGCTGGAGACCATGGGCAGAATCATTATGCCCATGACGATTGAGGCGCTCATGGCGTTGAAGACCGAGATGTCTCCAGAGATCGACCGCAGGATAGGAGTCACAAACAACAGCGCAAAATACCCGTAGACCACGGTAGGTATTCCGGCCAGGACTTCCAGGATGGGTTTCACCACTTTCCGCACGGAGTTGGGGGCATATTCGCTGAGATAGATGGCGCTGAGCAGCCCCAACGGCAAGGCCACCACCATGGCCATAACGGCCGTCAAGGTGGTGCCCGCCACCAATGCCAATACGCCGAATTGTTTCGATGAAAAGAGCGGTGTCCAGCGGGTGCCGGTTAGGAACTCGAAGACCGATACGTCAGCAAAGAAGGTGATCGCCTCAGCAAGCAACACCGCCACGATTCCGACGGTAATGAGGACCGACAAGAATGTGGAAAAGAAAAGCATCAGCGCGATGGCACGTTCTGTGACCATGCGCTTCCAAGCCGCACGTGAGCCCTGGCCCAACGGAGGGCCAACCGGGTTTCTAGCCAAACCTAGTCTCACTTCTCATTAGATACGGACATCCCCTATTGGTTATCAAAGAGTATCTCTTCCACAGTACCCTTCTGAGGATTCTCTCCTCCGAAGATCGAACCGGTCAGGCCCCGTTGGAACCGGTCAGTCACCAGGTCATGCACCTTTTCTTGAAAAGGCACAAACCCCAGTTCTTTCAGCAGTTCGGCCCGCTCGTAGCTGGTGTAATAGCTGACAAAATCCTTCACGTCTTGCTGTTCCCAGGATTTCTTACTCACATAGATGAACAGTGGTCGGGACAAAGGCGCATAGGAGCCGTCATTGATCGTCTCATCGGTCGGGTAGATACACCCGTCTCCGCCGTCGACGGCAATCATCTTGAGTATGTCTTTATTCTCCACAAAGTATGAATAGCCGAAATAACCCAAGCTGCCCTTGTCTCCGGCAATACCGCGGACCAGGACATTATCCCGTTCACTGGAGGTGAAATCACCCCTAGAAGCCTGGGCTTCATGGTTCACAGTCTCAGTGAAGTAATCGAAGGTTCCGGAGTCCACGCCAGGACCGTAAAGCTGGAGTTTCTCGTCGGGCCATTCCGGGCGTACTTGGTTCCAGCGGCTAATCTTGCCCTCTGATTCAGGCGACCACATGGTATGCAGTTCATCCACGGTCACACACTTGGCAAAATCGTTGTCCAGGTTCACAGCCACGGTCAGCCCATCTATGGCTACGGGAAGTTCTACGAACTCGACCCCGCCTTCAGCGCACTTCTCTACCTCACTGGCCTTTATCGGCCGGGAGGCATTATTGATATCGATGTCTCCGGCGCAAAACTTCTTGAACCCGCCACCCGTGCCTGATATGCCGATTACCAATCTGGCCGATCCGCCAATGGAATCGCCCCAATCCTCCACCATGGCCTCGGTGATCGGAAAAACGGTGCTAGAGCCATCGATGTCTGTCGTTCCGGCCCCACAGGCCATCAGCAACAACATGACGAAAAAAAAAGCCGTTCCCCAGGCTTTTCGGCCCAGAGAACGGCTTACAAATCGGCTCCGAATCTTCATTCAGCAAAAATTATAAGACCGTCTTATGGGCCGCGCAATAGGGTTATCTGCCAATTTACCAATCCATTATTACGGGCAGTTGTGATGAGCGATACTAAGCCGTACCTTGTATACTTATACCCACTACTAGAAACCATTATTTGGCCCTACCGGGCGTCAAGGGATTTCCTGCCTACAGATCCTGTGGAACAAGCTCCGTAAAGCCTGAAACGGCATTTTGAGGTATCAACTTGAGTCAGAAACTTGAATTAAGCGTCGTGGACCAATCGCCGGTACGTGTCGGCGAGTCTGCGGGCCAGGCGCTGCGCGACACGATCGCCCTGGCGGTGGAAGTCGAGAAGATGGGCTACCAGCGATACTGGTTGGCCGAGCATCACAGCGCGCCCAACTACGCCGGTACCAGCCCGGAGATACTGATCGGCCAAGTGGCCGCCCACACCAACAGCATCAGGGTGGGCAGTGGTGGGGTCATGCTCTCCCACTACAGCGCCCTGAAGGTGGCGGAGAACTTCCGTCTGCTGGGAGCGCTCTATCCAGGACGCATCGACCTGGGCATCGGCCGCGCCCCTGGCAGTGACCAGATCACGGCGGCGGCTCTGTCTTTCCCCGGCCAACCCAAAGAGATTCGCCACTTCCCCAGACAGGTGGTGGACCTGCTTGGCTTCTTGAACAACGATCTAGAAGACAACCATTTCTTCTCCAGCATCAGCGCCGGACCTGGAGAACCAGAAGTACCCGATGTCTGGTTGCTGGGCTCACGGTACGAAAGCGCCAATATGGCGGCCCAACTGGGGTTGCCATTTGCCTACGCGCATTTCTTCGGGATCGCCGTGGAAGAGGGGCCGGCTGTGGTGGAGAACTACCGGAAGAATTACCAGCCGTCGGAGGCATTTCCAGAACCGAGGGTCAACGTGGGCGTACACGTGGTGTGCTCCGAGACCGAGGAACAGGCCCTAAGACTCTCGGCCTGCCGCAACCTGTCCCGACTGCTGAACATCACCGGACGGGCAGCGGGAATCCCGTCGCCGGAAGACGCCGCCGCCTACGTGTATCAGGCCGACGAAGCAGCCTACGTGAAGCAATACCAGAGTGTGTGCGTCGATGGGACGCCAGATCAGGTCAAAGAACGCCTGGAAGAAATCTCAGAGTGGTACCAAACGCCCGACCTGAGCATAGTAACCATCACCCACGCCCTGGCCGACCGGGTCCACTCCTATGAGCTGCTGGCTGATGTTTGTGGGTTAACTCCGCTGGAGTAGGGCCTTCGGACTAAGGGCTTCGAATTGTTGTTTATCTCACCGGATTGAGGGATTCAGATGGAGGAAGATCCACGACTTTTCGAAGTCTTCTTAGACGTACAGCGTGGTTTGCCCAGGCAAGGCCCCGGAAGCGATGAGAGCACTAATCAGGCGGTCTCCCTTTGCAGAGGATTACCGAATAATCCGGTTATATTGGACATTGGCTGCGGTCCAGGCATGCAGACTGTTGCCCTGGCTCAAGCCCTTAGCGGTAGCATAACGGCGGTAGATATCTACCAAGAATACCTGGATCAACTTAAAGAACGTGTCCAATCCAGAGGCGTTGCCGAAAGCATCGAGATCCTCGTTGCTGACATAAACGACTTACCTTTCCCGCACCAGAGCTTTGACCTGATCTGGTCCGAAGGCGCCGCCTATAACATGGGCTTCGAGAATGCTCTGGTCGATTGGAGGCGCTTCCTTAAGTCGGGTGGTTGCCTGGCTGTAACCGAGCTAGTATGGCTCCGCCATGACCCACCCGCCCCGGTGTTTGGGTTCCTTGAAAATGAATACCCGGCTATGACCACAGTAGAGAATAACCTTGAGACCATCAGAAACAGTGGTTATGAACCCTTGGCACATTTCACTCTGCCTGACTCGGCTTGGTGGGAGCATTATTACGGGCCACTGGAAGAGAAGCTACCGGCACTGTACGAAAAATACTCCGATGATGCTGACGCGCTAAACGTTATCGAAAGTACCAAGAGCGAAATCGAAATGAGACGACTTTACCCAGACTGGTACGGATACGAGTTCTTCATCAGCCAAAAGGTCGGATAGGGTTGGCGGACATGATCCGAAGCGGATATTCGCCCTTCATCGGCTGGGATTTAGTTCGGTGCCAACTCGTTGATCACATGCATGTGGGACGTCTTGTTGTCGCCCACGGCAAAGGGCGCTATCACCGGTAGTTGCAATCCTGCAGAGCGGCGCTTTTCCAGGGCGGCGCGGCATTCATCGGCGGTACCGACAATTGCCACCTGATCCTGCATCTCCACGGTTATGGATTCAGCCGCTTTATCCAAGTTGCCGTCGGCCAGCGCTGCGGCCGCAGCCGACATCTCTTTATCAAACCCCGTCTGAGAGAAGAAGTTTCGGTAGAAGGGGTTGCTGGCGTAGCGGGCTACCTGTCTCCGCAGAGATTCCCTAGAAGCCGACACGTCATCTCCCACAGCAACCCGCACGTAACCAGCGATGTCTATCTCCGACATGTCACGGCCTGCTTTATCAGCGCCGCGCTTGATATGGGTGATGGCTTCTTCCAGATAATCCACGGCCGTCCAGTTCATGAGCACACCGTCGCACAGTTCCCCAACCATCTCCAGCATCTGAGGGCCCAGCGCGGCGATGTATATCGGCACCTTCTTCTTGGGGGTGGCCGCGCCCATGGACGCACCGGTGAGGTTGAACTGCTTGCCCTTGAAATTGACCTCTTCACCGGACAGCAGGCCTTTTATGATCTGGATGGTCTCCCGCATACGGGTCATGGGCTGTTTGAAGGGGATACCGTCCTTGCTCTCAACGGTCGGGGCATGGCCGACACCCAGTCCCAGCATGAACCGTCCGTTGGATACAGCCGCCATTCCAGCAGCGCCCATAGCTGTGTTGGTCGGTGTGCGGGCGAAGATCGGCAGGATCCCCGTGCCTAGCATCACCCTCTCTGTAGTCATGGCCATGGTCGCCAGGGAGGTCAGCGAATCCCGGCCACCGCCCTCGGGTACCCACACGGCATCAAAGCCGCTCTTCTCGGCTTGTGCCGCCAGTTCCTGGTAATCCTGTGGGCTGAGGGTTGGGTCATTTTCCAGTCGCACGCCAAAGCGGGCCATGATTGCTCCTAACTCAAGAGGTTTTTAGACGCCTAGTTGGGTTGCCAGGTCCCTGAAGTCATCACAGACAAAGTCGAAAGACGGGTCTGGCGTTGTATCTACTTTGCCGTTGATACCGCGCTCTAGGGGACGCTTCACAAACGCAGTCCTGAGACCCTGCTTGGCCGCAGCCAGCAGATCGCCCTGGTGAGCAGCGCACATCATCACCTGTTCAGGCTGGAGGTGCAGCAGTTCCACACCGGTCAGATAGGTCTTGGCGTCGGGCTTGTAGGCGTGGGCCAGCTCAGCGCCCAGGATGGTGTCCCAGGGCAGGTTGGCGTACTTGGCCATGTCCACCATGAGGGCAATATTGCCGTTCGACATGGTTGCCAATATGAACTTGGCCTTGAGTCGGGTCAGGCCGGGAGGGGAGTCGGGCCACGGGTCCAGACGGTGCCAGGCCAGGTTCAGGTCAGCCTTGGCTTCTTCACTGATGCCGGTGATCCCAAAATCGTTCAACAGTTCTTCCAGGCCCATGCGGTGTAGCGTGTCCAGTTCTGTCCAAGGCAATTCCCCGGTGCGAACCTTGTCCATGAACGGCCTGTATTTGGCCCGCCAGCTCTCGGCGAAGTCCACCCAATCGGCGGTCACGCCATTGGCCTTGCCAAAGTTCTCGGCGTGCTTGGTGACAGAGGTATGCCAGTCCACCACTGTGCCGAATACGTCAAAAACCAGCGCCTTGATATTCGATACGTCCGCTGCCATGTCCTGTTCTCCTAACTTACTTGGGTTATTGCTTGCTTATGTTTATGAGGATCTGAGCCAACTCGTCGGCGTGGGTGATCATTGTGTCATGGCCTGATGCCACAGGATATACGCCCCATCCGGCATTCCTCGCCCGTTCCGCAACCGAGTCGAACCCCGACTCACCACCGCCCACAAAGTTCTTGGGAATCTTTGCCGCCATTGGGTTTCCCATATGCACCGGACTTGCCATGGCCGTCGCCGGTTGCGGGCAGACGTTGGCCAGGGTCCAGGCCAGGTCTTCGGGGTCGCTGATGCCCCAACGCCGCTGTATCTCTTCCGCTGAGGCGGGAGCTGGCAGAAAGCCGTCGCCGTTATCGATGTGGTCTTGCACCCAGGCAGTGAACTCCGGTCCCCGCACCGGTATCAGCTGGTCAACCATGGACTCACCATCCGAGGGTGTGACCCCGTTGACGTAGACCATGTGGGAGATACGGTCTGGGCAGACCTCAGCTACGCCGGTGATGACCATACCCGCGTAGGCATGACCCACCAAGACCACGTCCTGCAAGCCCTCATAGGACATCATTTGAACAATGTCCTGGATGTGGACATCCAAGGTGATGTCAGAAGGACTTAATCGGTTGTTCAGATGGGCGCGTTCACCCATGCCCGTGAGGGTGGGAGCAAACACGTCAGCTCCGGTTGCGCGAAGCAACGGAGCCAATTTCTTCCAGCACCATCCACCGTGCCAAGCGCCGTGGACCAGAACGTAGGTTGTCATGTCGGGGCCTCCGGCGCCTGTCGTGCGGGTTTAAGTTAGTTGAGCGCGTCCACCTGACGCTGGACCTCGTCGTAGTCCGGCTCAACACCGGGGTTCTCACCCACCCATTTGAACCTAATCACGCCGTCTTTATCGATGACAAACACGGCCCGCTCGGAGGCTGTGTATCCCTCCATGCCGGCGAAATTCGGCAGGGAAACACCGTAGGCCTTGCCGACCTCGCGTTGATAATCGCTTAGAAAGGGAAACGTCAGATTATTGGCATCCGAAAATGCCTTCTGAGCAAAGATGGAATCCACGCTGACGCCCAGGATATTGGCGTTCAGGGAGTTAAACGAGTCAGCGCGGTCTCGGAAGGTACAAGCCTCGGTTGTGCATACCCCGGTAAACGCGCCTGGGAAAAAGGCCAAAACTACGTTCTTGCCCTTGGAATCGCTCAATGTCGTCGGTTGTTTATCATTATCGAACAGTGTGAAATCTGGAGCTTTTTGTCCTACTTCTGCAGCCATGGTCAGTCCTCCTGAGGGAGTATCGGTTTCACCGTTTCAGCCTCGTTTCTTGTTCGTTAGAGGCCTCTGCGGAGCTGGTTCATGCAGGCTCGGAATCCGAACCGAGGCTATATTACCACAGGCGTTAGCCTCAGGCGCGATTCGTGCCTATGGTACAATCTCCTGACCATAGAACCGAACATGATAAGCCCAGCGCCGAGCGCATACGGAGAGTAAATCAGGCATGTATTTTGATTCACGGCGTTCCACCATCCTGGCCACCAACGGCATGGTCGCCACCAGCCAACCTCTGGCCGCTGTAACGGGTCTCCGTATCCTGATGGAAGGTGGCAACGCAGTCGATGCAGCCATCGCCGCTGCCGCTGCGCTGAACGTGGTCGAGCCAATGTCCACCGGTGTCGGTGGAGACATGTTTGCCCTGGTCTGGGACAACAAGAAGAAGACCGTAAGCGCCCTAAACGGAAGCGGCCGCGCTCCCGCCGCCGCAAACATAGACGAACTGACCAGCAAGGGCCTGTCGGCGATGCCCGACACCGGCGTGTATTCCGTGGCCGTCCCGGGCACCGTGGACGGCTGGCAGACCCTGCTGGACGACCGCGGCTCCATGCCCATGAGCAAGGTACTCGCTCCAGCCATCAACTACGCCGAAAACGGCTTCCCCGTTTCCGATATCATCTCGTTCCAGTGGCAGCAGCAACTGGGCAAACTGTCTGCCTTTCCGTCGGGCACGGAGATGCTGCCCAATGGCGGCACTCCCAAACATGGAGATTTCGTAAAACTTCCCACTCTGGCGGCAACACTGCGGGCCATCGCCGAGGGTGGTCGTGACGCGTTCTATACGGGAGCCATCGCCGAGAAGACCTCAGCCTTTGTCCAGGAGCACGGCGGTTGGCTGTCGGTGGATGACATGGCCTCCCACACCTCTGACTGGGACGAGCCAATCTCCACTACCTATAGGGGTGTGACCTGCTGGGAGTGCCCTCCCAACGGCCAGGGAATCGCCGCTCTAGGCGCGCTCAACATCGCAGAAGGGTTCGACATCAAAGGCATGGGCGCACAATCAGCCGATGCCTATCACCACCTCATTGAGGCCATGCGGCTTGGATTCGCCGACGCTTTCCAGTACGTGGCGGACCCGCGTAAAGCTGAAGTCCCAATCAAAGAACTGTGCTCTAAAGAGTTTGCCAATGACCGCCGGTCCTTAATCAACTCCGGCAGAGCCATGACTTCCGTGCCCTACGGTCAGGTGATCAAGGGCTCAGATACCGTATACATCAGCGTGGTTGATAGCGAAGGAAACGCCTGTTCGTTCATCAACAGCGTTTTCTCCAACTTTGGCTCCGGCATGGTTGTCCCCGGCACCGGCATGGTCCTGCACAACCGGGCGTCGTTATTCTCCCTAGACCCGAACCACGCCAACCACCTGGCCCCCGGAAAGCGCCCCTTCAACACCATCATCCCCGGGATGACCACCATCGGTGATGAGCTGCATTCTTCCTACGGGATGATGGGCGCATTCATGCAGCCCCAAGGTCATTTGCAATTGGTCAGTAACATGGTCGACCACGGCATGGACCCGCAAAAGGCCATCAACGCCTTGCGGTTCATGGTCGGCAACAACAACGTCATATTGGAAGAAGGCCTAGACCCCGCGATTACCCAGGACCTGAGGTCCCGTGGCCACAACGTGGGTCACATCAACGGGTATGACCGGGTTTCCATCGGCGGCGCTCAAGTAATCCAGCGTGACCCCGAAACCGGAGTCCTCCGCGGCGGCTCAGAACCCCGCAAGGACGGCTGCGCCGTAGGCTACTAGGTGGCGCACAGGCGGCACGTCCGCGTTTCCATATCGAAAGATTAATGCTCAAGTTGGCAGCAAATAGGAGCTAACAAATGACACAACCGAAACCAGGCCCAGGGTTTTACAAGAAATATTTCCGGGATATCGATGTGGTCCACGGTCTGCAGACAAAGCCCGAAGACAGGGACTGGTTGTTGACCACTCCTCCGGATGACATCAAACAATCCGATGTCGTTCTTTACCTGGGCTGCAACGTGCTCCGCACCACCCACCTGATTCGCACCGTGACAGATATCTTTAAGTTGATGGGCATCAATTTTGCGTCTGTCGGCGGCAAAACCTACTGCTGCGGCATCCAGCACTTCCAGCGCGGAGACGAAGCAGCAGGCCGTTCCGTGGCCGCCACCACCGCCGCCAACTTCCAGAAGTTCAACCCAGAACAGGTGGTCATGTGGTGCCCGTCATGCATCTACTTCTATGACGAGATCATGGATATGCGCGGGAAGAGTTTCGACTTCAACCACGTGGCCGAGTTCCTGGTGGACAACCTGGACAAGCTGGACTTCAAGCCCCAGCCGGAGACCACCGTAGCCCTGCACTATCACACCGGACGCGACCAGGGCGACGCCGAAGCCAGGAGCGCCCAACTGCTGCTGTCCAAGCTGCCTGGCGTGAACCTCATCGACGTGGGCACCGACTCCAAGTTCGGCCGCCACTGCACGCCAGCGACGATCGACAAGATGGAACCTGGCGCCTGGGAAGCCATGTCTCGCAGTTACGTTGAAAAGGCCATCGAGATGGGCGCCGACACCTACAGCACCCTCTACCACGGCTGCCAGCGAAACATGTGCCGCTACGAGGGCGAATACCCGGTGAAGGTTGAACACTATCTAACTTTGGTAGGTCGGGCCCTGGGCATCGAGCATGAAGACGTGCACA